>Ga0265299_10000071_pt1 | contig 144860 bp, 101 predicted proteins | sample AusTroGonzalo_MG_4_FD_193485 | JGI IMG/M metagenome (GOLD analysis project Ga0265299, IMG submission 193485) | Bovine rumen microbial communities from tropical cattle in Woodstock, Queensland, Australia - Gonzalo_02 | ecosystem: Host-associated > Mammals > Digestive system > Stomach > Rumen ... | reverse complement strand
CCCGAATCCGCACGAGGAAAGCCTCCACGCCTCATTGCCTCGTTCCAGAAATGCAGCACGCCTCACATTATCGGCAGTACAGGTGCGTTTACCTCTGCGATGGTGCGTTTACTTTCGCGCACTACGGATTGTGAGATTGTGTGATTGTGTGATTGGGGGATTGGGAGATTGGGTTGGCAATTATGGCAAACAGGAAACAGGCGCGACGCTATGGACGCGAACATATCACCATGAGAAGGACATTGGTGCCCACGACCTTGATGTGTGGCTGCTTGACGCCCTGTACCGCTCAGATTTTCGCCAATGTGGTCTTGCCATGCACGCGCGTTTACTGTATCATACAAGCATTGCGCAGATTGGTCTGCATCGTGCAGACGAAAAACTACCGACGCATAACCACAGAAAAGACGATGACGAAACATTTCAGCTGGATAATGCGCGCCGCCTTCGGCGCATGTCTGATATATGCCTACTTCGGTGTATGTCGCACGAGCACCTTCACTTTCAAGGCGTACAACTTCCTCTTCATAAACCTGACACTCGCGTATATCCCGGCGGAGATAGCACTGCACATCAAGGCCAAGTCACGGTCTGTCGTCTTCTGGCCGCTCTTTACTCTTTGGCTCCTTTTCTATCCCAACGCTCCGTACATGCTCACGGACTTCTTCCACCTGGCCCAGTTCGATCCATACATCATAGCGGAATCGGGCAGAAGAACATCACTCATAATGCCGGATATCGCCATGTGGGCCGCGTTCACAATCCTGTCCGTGGGCATCTTCGTGGCGGCCTTCTTCGGCGTGTGGGGACTTGAGCGCGTCACAGACGCCCTTCTCGAGCGCCTAGGCACAAAAAGGATCCTGCTCGTGAAATTCGCCCTGGTCGTCGCGATCTCCGCATGCGCCGGTGCAGGCATCTACCTTGGCAGGTTTCCGCGTCTGCACACGATAGACCTCTTCACGCGCCCGATTTGGGCGCTTGGGCGAATCGTCGATTCGCTCGGCGTGGGATTTCTTCAGTTCACCGCGTTGATGACGACATTGCAGACCGTGTTCTGGGCTCTGGCCAAAAGCATCTGGTCAAAAAGCAGCCCGCGATGAACAACCACCCAACCACCTTGCCTATAAGTGTTGAATGGTTGAAAAGTTGAAAAGTTGAATGGTTGAAAAGTTCCATGACAACTTATCCTCATTTACATTCCCATGCGAAACGCGGGCGGCGGGCTAACCGCCTAACCACCTAACCACTTAACCACCTAACCACCTAACTACCTACCGCTAGCGCACAGAGCGAAGGACGGCGTAGCCGCGGCGCGGAATTACGTCCACGGCGCGGAAGTACTTCTCCTGAAGAGCCTTGAGCCCCGTGGCCGTCTTCACCACCGCAAGGCATGTGCCGCCGGGACGAAGCGTGCGGTAGGCGGTGGAGATGAATATCTCCGCGATCCGATACTCGGAATAGTAGGGGGGATTGCCCACGAAGACGTCGTGAGTCGCCACCTCGTCGCGCGGAAGACCGTTGTCGGAGAGAACGAACCGCGTGCGGTCGGCGAGGCCGAAGCGCTCCGCGTTGATGCGCGCGGCGGCGATTGCGCGAGCGTGGGAGTCGACGAGCGTGAGCTCCGGCGCAGCTCCGGCTGAGCGGCGGACGGCGTCGGCCAAGAGAAGGCCCACCAGTCCCGAACCGCAGCCCATGTCGAGGATACGCGGGAGAGACGGACCGTGCGAAGACCGCGGGGCGCGCGCCAACGACTCCACGACTAGGCGAGAGGCCACTTCTGCGAGGGCGAGTCCGCCAGGGTCGGCACGGCGGTGGCAGAAGCATCCAGGAAGAGATGTGAAGACGAGCGATTCGCCGCCGGGCACCGAGGCAGTCCATTCCGCAGAGAAGTCCCGGTATTTCGCGAGCGGAGCTTTACGGACGCAGCGGAAGACAACGGCCTTCTTGCCGCGGGAGAGGACATGCACGGAATCGAACACCTTCTTCACGGTACGGAGGGCGTCGTCGGCGCTGCCCTCGAAGGCGGCATAGAGGCTTGCGCCGTCGGCGAGAGATCGATGTATGTCCTCAAGCTGGTCCAGGACGAGCTCGGCGGGCATGGAGCGAGGAGTGGTGTGGAAGAAGGCGCGCGAGTAGGGAAGGCGAGAGGGCTCGCTGGGTGCGGCGTGTTGCACGTCACGTTCCGGCTGTAGACCGGCGGCGGTAGAATGAAGGCCGTCTTCAGGCGGGAACGAGATGTACGGGGCGCACGAAACCACCGGCTTGGGGTCGAAGCCGGCCTCGGCGATGCGTGCGGAAATCATCCGTGCATGGTAGCAGTCGAAGGCGTGCACGACGAGAGGGGGCGCGGGGAAACACTCGAGGATCGCGGCAGGCAAGGCGCCGGCGCGGTTGCCGGCGACGAGCTGTGCGCCTGCCTGGGGCGGAGGCGGCAACGACGAGAGCATGTCCAAAAGGGCCTGTTCGGCATATGTGGCGTAGTTCATCTTGCGTGTTTCTTCCTGCTTGCGACGGCGTTTTTCCGGTCCGCCCTCGCGCGCGCGGAACGCGCGTGGAAAAAAGTATATCATTTTCCACTTGCGCGCGGGGCCGAAATCGCATAAAATATGTTTCATGTTTTCCAAATTAAAAGGTCTATTCTCTACCGACATCGGCATCGATCTCGGCACGGCGAACTCTCTGGTCTACGTGAAGGACCGCGGAATCGTCCTGCGCGAGCCGTCTGTCGTGGCGATCGAGGAAGACACGAAGAAAGTGCTGGCCGTCGGCGACGACGCAAAGCGGATGCTTGGCCGCACGCCTGGAAACATCAGGGCCACTCGTCCGATGAAGAGCGGTGTGATAGCCGACTTCGACATCACAGAGGCCATGTTGAAGTATTTCATCGAAAAGGTCACTCCGAAGCATGTGTGGTCGAGGTACCAGAAGCCGCGCGTGGTGATTGCCGTCCCTAGCGACATCACCGAGGTCGAGAAGCGCGCGGTGGAGGACGCGGCGAAAGCGGCGGGCGTGGGGCAGGTCTATCTGGTCGAGGAGCCGATGGCGGCGGCGATCGGAGTGGGGCTGCCCGTGTCGGAGGCGGCAGGTTCGATGATAGTGGACATAGGCGGCGGCACTTGCGAGGTGGCGATCATCTCGCTGGCCGGAATCGTGCACTCGCGCAGTGTCCGGACGGCGGGCGACGCCATGGACGAATGCATCGTGCAGTACATGAGACGCGTTTACAATCTGCTGATTGGCGAACGCACCGCGGAATCAATAAAGATGACGATCGGGTCCGCATTCCCGGTGGGCGAGGAGTCCACGATGGAAGTGCGCGGACGCGACATCGTGGCGGGATTGCCGAAAACGCTGACAATCACTTCGGAGGAGATTCGCGAGGCTCTGCAGGAGCCGGTCTCGAGCATATGCGAAGCAGTGCGCATCACATTGGGCAACTGCGCGCCGGAGCTTGCGGCAGACCTTGTGGACCGCGGCATAGTGCTTTCCGGCGGCAGCTCGCAGCTGCGCGGACTGGACAAGCTGCTCTCGCAGCAGACGGGCCTGCCTGTGACACTTGCCGACGATCCGCTCTCGGCCGTGGCCGAGGGCACCGGCATCGTGATGAACGAGCTGGACACGCTCGCGAAGAACCAAAGGCGTTGAGGTAATCCTTCCGGACTGGAAGGATTTGAGAAAGAAGACAGCAATAACAGCCGCGCTGACGGCGATTGGACTGGCCGCGTGCCTCGTGTTCGGCTTGCGCACTGTTGCCGCCGGGTTGGTGCATCCCGTGGAGAATTTCCTCAGCAGAACCAGCGATTTCGTCGTGCTGCGCGCCAAAGGGATTTTCTCCGCGAAGGCTGTAGCCAGCCGCAACAAGGAGCTGGAGCGCGAAATCTCCATGCTCAGGCTCGTGCGGCTGGAGAACGACAGACTGCGCGCGGAGAACGCCAGACTGCGTGAGCTTGCCGGCTTCGCCCAGGCTGGCCCGCACGGCCGCTGGATTCCCGCCACGGTGCTTTCAAGGGACGGCGCGACGGGCGTAAGGCGTTTCCTGCGCCTGAATCGCGGCACGCGCTCCGGCGTGCGCGCCGGCGCGGCCGTGGCCACGCCGGAGGGGCTCGTGGGCCGCGTGGCCGAGGCCGGTCCGAACGAGGCCATGGTGCTGCCCATCACCGATCCTGCAATGCGTGTGGCATGCGAGGTGAAAACCGACGATCCGGCGGCCGGGCACATCTACGGCATACTCTACGGAAGCGGAGAGCGTGCGGGGGCGGCGGAGAAGGCCACTCTCGTGTACGCGGTGAACCCGCTTCGTCTGGGACACATCGGCAAGTCCCCGAATTTCGGAATACCGACGCATGCCCGCGTCGTGACCAGCGGCCTTGGAGGGGTCTTCCCCCCGGGCCTCGCGGTGGGACATCTTCTTGACGGCGCGAGCGACGACGAAACGCGGCTCGAGCGGCAAGGGGACGTCGCGCCGGCAGTCGACTTCCCGTCCCTCGAATACGTGTTCGTGCGCTGTGAAGACTGAACTCGTACAGATTGTATTCTTCACCTTCGCTCTGGTGTTGGCCGCCGCCGTGCAGGAGATGACGCCGTCCTTCGGTGGCGCCAAACCTCCGTTCCTGCTCTTGGTGGCGCTTGCGGCGGCGGTGCGCCCCGATCCCGTCCCGCCCTCCGGCGCCGCGCACCGCGCCAAAGGGAGGCACCATTTCGGATGGCTACTGGTGGCACTTGCGGCGGGTGTATTCGCCGACGCGCTCGACGAACTGCCCTTCTGCTGCATGGCGGTGTTCGCGGTGTTCGCATGCGCTGCGGCCAGGCTCGCGCGTGAGGCAGTCCTCCCGCTTCCCGGGATGCTGGCGGGGTTGGTGATAGGAGCTCTTGCGGCCCCGTGCCAGGAGGCGTGGCTAAACCTTTGGATGCCGCCCGGCTCCGCTCCGGCGATGGTGCGTTTCTTCGCGTCCGCGCCGGCTGCGGCCGCCGTTGGCGCAGTCCTCTTCCATTATGTGCCGCGTATCGCCGGTGCAATCGGCCTAGACGGCATGCAGCCGACTTCGGGGAGGAGCGCCAGACCATGAGGACTTCTCCCATGTTCATGCTGTTTCTGGGCGCGGCGTTCACGCTGGGCCTCGCCGTCATAGCCGCCGAGCTCTGGCGCCTGCAGGTGGTAGACGTCGCAGACTTCAAGGAGAACCAGCGCAAACAGCATACGCGCAGCATCCTCATCCCGGGAATGCGCGGACGCATTCTGGACCGCTCTGGACGCGTGCTTGCGGACTCGCGCCCCAGCCGCGTCATAATCTGCCGCCCGGAGAGCTTCCCCCGCAGAGGCGGCGTCTCCAACATCGCCGCCACAGTGGACGCGGAGCTGGACCGGCTCTCGGCGGTCTTGAAACTCCCTCGTTCCAAAGGCCTCACGCATGCGCGTATCGTACGCCATCTGCGCGAGTCCAGCGCCCTGCCCATTTACGCCTGGCGCGATCTGGACGACGAGGCGCTTGCGCGCTTCGCCGAACGCGCAGAGGAGTTCCCTGGCTTCGACGAGGCAGTCCGCTGCGAACGCATATACCCGTTCGGCTCGCTCGCGGCGCATGTCGTTGGATACGTCGGGCACGACCGTCCGGAACACGACGCCGATGCGCCATCGGCCCACTACTGGGAGCCCGAGCTCAAAGGCCGAAGCGGCCTGGAGGCCCGCTACGACGCCTACCTCGCCGGTGCCACCGGCGAACGGCACGTGCTGGTGGACGCCCGCGGATTCAAGCCCCGCTACGACGGAATCGAAAACGACGAAGTTCCCGTGCGCCCGCCCGCCAACGGACTGGATCTGACGCTCACCATAGACGCCCCGCTCCAGCACGCCCTTGAACGGCAGCTGCGCGGCGTGGCCGGCGCGGGCGTGGTGATGGACCCACGTACCGGCGCGGTTCTAGCCATGGCCAGCTCTCCCGCATTCAATCCCAACGAGTTCATTCCGGTGTTGACCGAGGAAAAGTATCGTTCTCTGGCGGACGACCCCCTGCATCCCCTTCTAAACCGGGCGATCGCCGGCACCTACGCCCCGGGTAGCACATTCAAGCCCATCACAGCCATAGCCGCCCTTGACGCCGGAGCCGACCCCGACGCCCCCTACGACTGCCGTGGAGCATTCTCGCTCGGGGCGCTCCGCCTTCACTGCTGGGACCGCTACGGCCACGGCGAACTTGCCCTCCACCGCGCGATACGCGAGTCATGCAACACATATTTCTGCAACCTCGGCCGCATGGTGGGCACCAACGCCATCGTGCGTACCGCCCGCGAGTTCGGCCTCGGCGCCAAGACCGGAATCGACCTCGGCGCAGAGGCTCCTGGGGTGGTGCCGGACGCAGAGTGGAAGCTCGCCCACGGCGGTGCGCCCTGGTATCCCGGCGACACTTGCCAGATGGCGATCGGCCAGGGGATGTTGCTTGTAACGCCGCTGCAGATGGCTGTCGCCTGCTCTGCCCTCGCCAACGGAGGGGCCGTGTTCACGCCCTATCTGCGCGCACGCGACGCCGGACTGCCGCCGCCCAAGCCGGTGAGAAGAATACATGCGCAGGCGCAGGACATCGAGCGTGTGCGCATCGGAATGCGCGCAGTGGCCGAGGAGGGAACGGGCAAACGCGTCCTGTTCCGCTACGGGGAGAACCGCGAAAGATTCCGTCTGAACACGACGTGCGCCGCAAAGACTGGCACTGCCGAAGTCGGCGTGGGCGAGGCGAAGCGCAAGAACGCCTGGGTGATCGCCTTCGCGCCATACGACAAGCCAACGACCGCCGTCGCGCTCGTGGTGGAGCGCGGAGAGTCGGGCGGGCTCACCGCAGGGCCCAGGGTCCACGCAATCCTGGCCAGCAGATTCGGGGAGGAGACGCCGTGAAGAAGCTTCTCCGTCTTGACTGGGTGATGCTCCTCGCCATGATCGGCCTCGTGGCAATAGGTGTGGTGTTCATCCGCAGCGCCGGAGCGGCGCGCGAGACCGCCGCTCTGCATGCGGCCTGGCGTTCGCACGCCTACACAGCCGTCTTCGGCCTCGCACTTTACTTCACATTGGCCGCCATCGACTACAGGAAGATTCTGGAGTGGGCCGCGTGGCCGTGCTTCGTGGTGGCAGTGGTACTACTGGCCGCCGTGCTGGGAATGGGCGACAAGGTGTACGGTGGACGTCGCTGGCTGTGGTTCTTCCAGCCGAGCGAGGTGGCGAAGCTGGCCACGATCATGGTGGCGGCGCAGCTGTTCGGAAAGGCCGACTCGCGCACGGATTTCAAGGGATTCCTCGTCGCCATGGGGATTCTCATCGTGCCCACGGCGCTCATTCTGGCCGAGCCGGATCTCGGCACTGCGCTCGTGCTGGTCCCGACCGTCCTTACAATGCTCGGCGCGGCGCGCGTCTGGCTCAAGGGCCTGGCCACCATCCTTCTCGCGGCGCTCATCGCCGCCGGCGCACTTCTCGGTGCCGTGGCCGCCGCAGAACACGAGCCGAACCGTGCGCAACGCGAGGCTATCTTCGCAAAGATCCCACTGCGCGCTCACCAAGTACGCCGTCTGCGCGTGTTCCTGAACCCCGACCTGGACCCCAACGGCAGCGGATGGAACCTGCGCCAGGCGAAACTGTCCATAGGCTCCGGCTCCATCTACGGCAAGGGACTCGGCAAAGGAGACCAGAAGCTGCTGGGGTATCTCCCGCCGTCGGTCTCCATGAACGACTTCATCTTTGCAGTGGTGGCGGAAGAGGCTGGTTTCCGCGGTTCGATCATCACGCTCGGGCTTTTCCTCGCCATGCTGCTCTCGGCGTTGCGCGTGGGAGCCGTGTGCGGAGACGACCGCGGGAGTCTGCTCGTCGCCGGCATCGCCACGCTTGTGTTCTGCCACGTGTACGTCAACGTCGCGATGTCCATCGGTCTCATGCCGATAACGGGCCTACCGCTGCCCTTCATCAGCGCAGGCAAGACTTTTCTCGTTGTGCTAATGGCGGCCTTCGGTCTCGTACAATCCGTCGCCATCCACCGCACTGTCCAACCACTTGACCACCAAACCATCTAACCACATAACCATCTAGCCACCCAACCACTTAACCACTCAACCACCTAACTAACCACATAACCATTTCAAGGAGAAACTATGTTCGAGAAACTAATCAACTTCTTCCGTCCAAAGAAATACCGCCGGGAGATCATCGTCAACGTCGAGAAGCTCGAGACGCGCGTGGCGGTGATGGAGAAAGGCCGTCTCGAGGAGTACATGGTGGAGCATCCGGACGACGAGAGACTCGTCGGCTGCATCTTCCGCGGCCGTGTCCAGAACCTCCAGGACGACCTGCAGGCTGCGTTCGTGGACATAGGCCTCAAGAAGAACGCGTTCCTCCACTACTGGGACATGACGCCCGACTGCGACGCCATCCTCGAGGAGACCGACGAGGAGGAGAACACCGACCCCAAGAACGGCGGCAAGAAGACCTCCTCCCCGAAGTCGAAGCGCAAGCCTCAGCGACTCTCGAATGAAGAGATACACAAACGCTATCCCGAAGGCTCCGAAATCACCGTGATGGTGACCAAGGGCCCCATCTCCACCAAGGGCCCGCGGGTCACCACCAACCTCTCCATCGCCGGACGCTACCTTGTGATGATGCCCGGCCAGACGCTGCGCGGCGTCTCCAAGAAGGTCGGCGACGCCCAGGAGCGCCAGCGCCTCAAGAAGATACTCGACCGGCTCATGATTCCCGACGACGTCGGGGTAATCGCGCGCACCGCGAGCGTCGGCGCCAAGCCCAAGGTGATCGCGCGCGACATGCGCAACCTCATAGAGTCGTGGCGCGAACTGCAGGGCAACATCAAGAACCTACGCGTGCCGTGCTGCGTCTACCGCGAGCCCGGGCTCGTGGAGCAGGTCGTGCGCGACTGGCTCACGGAGGACATCGACGCGATCGTGATCGACGACAAGAAGACCTTCGAGGAGATGCGCGAGGTGACGTCGCGCATCTCCCGCCGCGCCCGCAACAAGATCCGCCTGCATGAAGGCGCCGTCGACGCCTTCGAGCAGTACGGAGTGGAGCGCCAGCTCACCGACGCGTTCCAGCGCAAAGTGCCCTTGAAGTCCGGCGGATATCTCGTCATCGACGAGACCGAGGCGCTCATCGCCGTGGACGTCAACACCGGCCACTACCGCACTAAGGACGGAAAGTCGAAGGAGAAGGAGGGTAAGAACCTCCAGGAAGAGGCAATCCTCCAGGTGAACCTGGAGGCCGTGGAGGAGGTGGCCCGCCAGCTTCGCCTCAGGAACATCGGCGGGCTCGTGGTGCTGGACCTCATCGACATGAAGAGCCGTAAGCACCGCAAGCAGGTGTATCAGGCCCTCAAGGGCTTCCTCAAGCGCGACCGTGCGCGCACGAACGTCCAGGAGATCAGCGACCTCGGACTTCTGGAGATGAGCCGCCAGCGCAAGGCGGAATCGCTTCTCTCCATGCTCTCCATGCCATGTCCATACTGCTCGGGGCACGGCGTGGTGAAGACCCCTCTCGCCGTCTCCATAGAGCTCCAGCGCAAACTGCGCAGCCTCCTCAGACGCGCCGACGCCGAGAAGAAGCCATTTGTCCCGAAGATCATCGTGGCCCCCGCCGTGATGCAGCGTCTGCGCACCGAGGACGCACAGCTCCTGGCCGAATTGCAGTCCGAATTCAGCACCCGGCTCACGTTCGTCTCCGAACTCCACCGCCATCCCGAATCGTTCTCCATACTAGACGCGGAGGGCGGACAAGTGCTATACTCTTCGGTCACGAGCCAACAGCATTCCTGACGAGAAAGGAACCACCCCAGATGAAAAGCATGATCACGGCGCTTCTTTCAGCAGCCCTCGCACTCCCGGCGGCGGCGCAACTCCTGCAGGACTTCGCGCCCGAGCAGTCCGCCGCGCCCGAGCAGACGACATCCGCCGTCGCCCCGCGGCGCGGCGCTCCGCGGCGAGGCTCGCCGCAGCGCAAAGTCGGAAGCATCGGCAGCGGCGAGCTCAAGCTCACCGGCAGATATGTCTCCGCCAACCGCCAGACCGGCGAACTGACGGCGTCCGGCGGTGTGACGGCCGTCTCCGGCGTATACCGATTCATGGGCGAGAACGTCCACCGAGACACTGTGAGCCTCATCGACTTCGGCCCGAATCCCACGATGACCACCTGCACCAACGACGTGGACCACCTCCACTGGCGCCTCTCCGGCAAAGCGCCTTTCGACTGGCTCCCGTCCGGATCGTTCACCTACCAGGACTCCGCCTACACCAACGCCGCCGGCGAAACCGTGCATCGCGCCCTCAAGATACGCAACATGTGGGCGTACTGGTACGACATCCCGGTCCTCTGGATCCCGTTCTGGTACTATCCCTTCGACACAAACTACGGCTGGCGTTTCCTTCCCGGCTACACCTCGCGCTGGGGCGGCTACATCCTCTCCGGCTACGTCTACAACATCATAAACGAAGGCGACCCTGACAAATACAGCCTTGGAGGCTCGTCTTATCTCGACTACCGCACCAAAAACGGCTTCGCCATCGGCCAGACCATACGCTGGAATCTGAAGGACTTCGGCCGCGGCAAGATCAAGGCGTGGCGCGCCTGGGACGAAGACTGCGACCGCTACGACAACCACTGGTCCGACAGCAAGCACAACTACCGCAATTGGGGCAGCACCGTGGACCGCGACCGCTACCGCATCTACCTGAAGCACGAGGCAGACTTCACCGAGCGCGACGCCCTCCGTCTGCAGGCACAGTATCTCTCAGATTCCCATGTGCTCTACGACTTCTTCCGCCGTGTCCGCGAACACGTCTCCTACCCAATGAACGAGGTGTGGTACGAGCACCGCGAAAATTCATGGGCCGCAGGCGGTTCCGTGGGCGGACCCGTCAACCGCTTCTACGGCGGCACGCAACGCATTCCCGAAGGCTGGCTCGCCATCGAGCCACAGCCGGTGTGGGATCTGCCGGTGAACTACGAGTCGCAGACGCGCGCCGGCTACCTCAACCGTGACGCGGCCCACTATGGCGGCGCGCAGGGCGCCTTCGCATATTTCCCCTACATCGGTCCCGGCGGCAAAGGCGCAGACTACCAGGCCTTCCGCGCCGACACCGCCCACCGTCTCTCCCTGCCCTTCAAGCTCTGGGACGTCCTCTCCGTCGTGCCGCGCACCTCGTACCGCCTCACGTGGTGGAGCGACTCCGGAGACCGCGAATCGGCATACACCACCGCCTCCGGCGACCCCCTCGCCCGTCATATCTTCGAGATTGGCGCCACAGCCTCCGCCCGATACATCGGCTGGCTCAACGACCAGTGGCGCCATACCTTCGAGCCCTACATAGACTATTCATTCCAGAAGGCCAACCTCTCCCAGAACTCCAAGAGCCGATACTACGTGTTCGACTCCTACGATCGTTCCGTGGACTGGCGCGACCAGTTCGGATTTGAAGGCCGCGGCCTGCCATACAGCTGGCACGGTGTGAGACCCGGCATACGCAATCTCTTCCAACGGCGCGACGAGAAGGGCATATTGCGCTCTGCATTCGACACCGACTTCTACCTCGCCATACCCTTCCAGGACGAGTCCTACTATTCCTGGGACTACCACGGCGCCGACCGAGTCCGCCGCGCTCTGCGCGGCCGCGCGCGCGAAGACGAATACGGCAACTACAACCGCACCGACTGCGTAGTTCCGGGCTTTTTCACCCGCTACACGCCCGCACGCGACATCTCCTTCTCCACTCGCGTCGAATACGACTGCGAGGACGACCGCTTCGCATACGCCGACGTCTCGTTCCACCATCGCCTCAACGACTCCTTCTCATGGCACCTCTCCTACCTAGGCCGCGACCACCGCATCTGGGACTATCTCGCCACCGACGCAGAGCAGCTCCGCAACGGCAACACCGAACGCTGGAACTGGGAGCTCGACAACGCCATCATTCTGGGCTTCACCCACAATGTCTGCGACTGGTTCGCATGGAGTCCGTTCATCCGCTATGAGGCCCGACGCAGCCAGGTGGACGAGGTGGGCGTGTGGTTCGACTTCCTCACCGACTGCCTTGGCTACCGCATAGAGTTCTCCCATGAGGATGGTTTCCGCCGCAGCGACGGATCGAAGACGGACGCGGACGACCGCGTCGCCTTCTTCATCTACCTCCGCGCCATAGGCCCGGGCTCTGCGCTCGACCTGATGAAGTTCTAAGTTGAAAAGTCTATCGCTAATCGTCCCGGTCTTCAACGCGCCCGATCTCGCGGAGCGCCTCGCCGCCCGCCTCCCCGCGTTCGCCCGGAATGCCGCCGTCTGCGGATTCGACCTCGTCGAAACAGTGTTCGCCGACGACGGATCGACCCCGCCATTGTCCTTCGCTTCGACTCTTCCTCCTGGCGCAAAAGTCCTGCGCCTTGAAAAGAACAGCGGCAAGGGCGCCGCCGTCCGCGCGGCCGCGCTCTCCGTGCGCGGAGAATGGGCGCTAATGAGCGACGTGGACGAATCGGCCCCCCTCTCCGAGCTGTCGCGCCTCGCCTCCGCGGCCGACGACGCGTGGATGGTGTGCGGTTCGAGGTGGCAGCGCCCCGGCGTCCCGTTCGTCAGGCGCATCCTCTCCGCGCTCTTCCGCCTGCCGGTGCTTCTTGCCGGAGTGAGGGGCGTGCACGACACCCAGTGCGGATTCAAGCTCTTCAGAATGGACAAGATGCTCCCGATCTTCAAGGCTCAGAGAATCGACCGCTTCGCCTTCGACGTGGAGCTGATCCTGGCCGTGCAGCACGCGGGCGGCAAGGTGGCCGAGGTGCCTGTGGAGTGGCACGGCCGCCGCCGTAGCTCGCTCCGCGTGATGCGCGATGCGCCGAAGATGCTTTGGGACGTCCTCAGAATCGCGCTCTCGAAGTGACTCCGCCCGCGGGATTCACTCGAATATCATGCCGTCCACGCCCTGGCCGCCAGGCTGCATGGGATAGACGTTCGCACGCGGCTCCACTATCACCTCGATGAAGGTCGTCTTGGACGACCTCACCGCCTTGCGGATCGCCGGCTCGAGCTTCGCCGGGTCGATCACGCGGCAGGCATCGGCGCCATGGGCCTGCGCGAGCTTGACGAAATCAGGCAGATAGTCGTACTTGAGGTCCTGGTCGAGGCGCTCGTTGGCGCAACGCCCCTTCACCGAGAGGATTGAGTCCGCATAGTTCTTCTTGTAGAAGAGCTCCTGCCACTGACGTACCATTCCAAGACAGGCGTTGTTGATCACGATGAACGTGACGGGCAGCTTATGCTCCACGGCTACAACCATCTCCTCGAACGTCATCTGCGCGCCGCCGTCGCCGCACACGGCCACGACCTTGTGGTCCGGCTTGCCGATCGCAGCGCCGATGGCGGCCGGTATCCCGAAGCCCATCGTGCCCATGCCGCCGGACGAGAGGAAGTGGCGCGAATGGGTGTGGCGGAAGAACTGCGCGCACCACATCTGGTGCTGCCCCACGTCGGTGGCGAGGATGGCCTCGCCTTTGGTGGCGCGGTCTATGGCCTCAATCACGCTCTGGGGCATGATCACGTTCGGGTGCATCGGCTTGTAGGCTATGGGACGCGCCTTCTTCCAGGCGTCTATCTTCGCGAGCCAAGCGTCGTGGGTGGCTGACTTCACGCGGGACGACACGGTGGTGAGGACGTCCTTGACGTCGGCAACGATGCCGAGGTCGGCCGACACGTTCTTGCGTATGGACGAGGGGTCAACGTCCACATGGACAATCTTCGCATGCTTCGCGTAGGCGGAGAGCTTGCCGGTGACGCGGTCGCTGAACCTCACTCCAAGCGCGATTATCAGATCGGCCTCGTTGATGGCGTAGTTGGCCGCCGCAAGGCCGTGCATCCCCGCCATGCGCAACGAGAGCGGATCCGTCTCCGGGAACGAGCCGAGGCCCATGAGCGTGGTGGCGACGGGTATCTGGGCCTTGCGGGCAAATCGGGCGACGTCCTTGGTGGCGCCGGCGGCGATCACGCCACCGCCCGCGTAGATGACGGGACGCTCCGCCTCGTTGACGAGCTTCGCGAAGCGGGCCAGCTGCGCCGGGGTGGCGTAGGACTCGGGATGATAGGCACGCAGCGACACGCGCTCCGGATATTCTGCCGCGGTGAGAGCCCGCTGGACGTTCTTCGGGACGTCGATCACCACCGGGCCCGGCTTGCCGTGCGTCGCGATGAAGAACGCCTCGGCCACGATCTCCGGAAGCTCGTCAGCGCTCTGCACTAGGAAACTGTGCTTTGTGACGGCGCGGCAGATGCCGTTCATGTCGGCCTCCTGGAAGGCGTCGGTGCCGATCTGGCTCATGGGGACCTGGCCGGTTATGCAGACGATCGGCACACCGTCCATGTTGGCGGTGGCGAGGCCGGTGATGGTGTTCGTGGCGCCGGGGCCGGATGTCACGAGGCACACTCCGGGCTTGCCCGTGGCGCGCGCATAGCCGTCTGCCATGTGAACGCATCCCTGCTCGTGTCTGCCGAGTATGAAATGGAAGGGCGCGGCGGGCAGACGGTCGAAGATGTCGAGCACCGAACCGCCCGGATATCCGAACAGCACCTCCGTCCCGGCCCTTGCGAGGGAGTCCACAAGAGCTTGTGCGCCTGTCGTCTTCTTCTTTTCCTTCATCGTCTTCTCCGTCATTCGTCGAATTTGTTGAGCTTGAGCCATGCGGCGGCGTTTCGATCGCCTCGCGCGGCGCGCGAGCGCATCTTCCACTTGAGTGCGAGGGCGGCGTCTTCAGACACGCCCCAGCCATTGTCGTAGCACTGCACAAGATTCTCCATCGCTGGCGGGTAGCCTTCGGCAGCGGACTTCTTGAACCAGCGCACCGCCTCCGCCTTGTCCATCTCCACGCCCTCTCCGCGCATGAGCGCCACGCCCCAGGCGTCCATGGCCTCCGGCGAGCCGCCCTCCGCGGCCTGTTTGGTGAACTCCAGAGCCTTGGCCTCGTCCTTGGACACGCCCTCGCCGCGCATGTAGGCAAGGGCAAGATTGAATGCGGCCGTGGGATCACCCAGATCTGCGGCCTTCTTGAACCACTGGGCGGCGAACTCGGGGTCCGGCGCGCCCACTCGCCCCTCCCTCAGGAACCATCCGAACGAATTCATGGCGGCGGGATGGCCCTTCTCGGCGGCGGAGCGAAAGCATAGGAAGGCGCTCGAGTCGTCGCGCTTCTCGCCTAGTCCACGCGCATAGCACATGCCTAGATTGTATAGCCCGTTGGCGTCGCCCTTGCCTGCAGCGGCACGGAAGAGCGACGTCGCCTTGGAGAAGGCGCGCGCGGCGGCGTTTGTGTCGGAGGAGTTCACGCCGACGTCGAGCTGGAGGTTGCCCCATGCATTGAGCGCCTGCACGTTGCCCTTCTCCGCGGCGATGCGCAGCAGATTCGTGTCGCTTGCATCCACGGCCAGAAGATACCACACAAGCGGATTGTCGGTCCGTTCGCCGATCTTGCGGAAGCGTTCGCGTCCCTCGGCGAGCCACTTGCCGCGCAGAGCGGAGTCGATGCGCGCGGCGGGCGGCGCGTCCTCGTCACGGGAGACGAGGGCGAGCACGTAGCACTGGAGCGGCGCTCCGGCCTTGGCGGCGGCGGCCACCTCCTCTGCGGCGGCGGCGTATGCCCTGCGCGAACCGGCGGCGCGCGAGTTGAGGAGACGCTCCACGGCGTCTGCAGGCTTCGCCCCCCATGCGGCAAACGCCGCCGCGAACACAGCGGCGACGATCTGAAGGCACCGTCTCACAGCTCTATTTCCATCTCCTCGCGCGTGGCGAGATCCTTGATGCGGGCCTTTCCTGCGGCGACGTCGTCGGGCCCGAGATACACAGCCTTCGCGCACGACGAAGCGCCTGCCCTCGAGAAGAACTGCTTGGGCTTCGCCTTCTTGAGCGCGAGGTTAACGTACTCCCCTGCGGCGCGCAGCTTCGCCGCGAGGGCGATGGCGGCGTCGCGTTCGCCGGGCGTCATGAACCCGATGTAGACGCCCTTCTTCGGCGCGGCGGCGTCTGCTCCAAGACGCACCTTGAGAAGCTCCGTCACCACCACGTCGCCGAAGCCGAGTCCCACGGCCGTGGCGCTCTGCCCGCCGATCGCCGTGAGAAGATTGTCGTAGCGCCCGCCTCCGAAGATGGCGCGGAATTCGCGCTTCGCGTCGAAACATTCGAAAACGATGCCCGTGTAGTAGCTCAGGCCGCGGATCACCGACACGTCAAACTCCAGGCAGTCGGCGAAGCCGGCGAGGCCGGCGAGGCGGAAGAGCTCGCGGAGGTTGGCGACTGACGGCGAATCCGGCGCGACCAGCGCGGCGGCCTCGTCGAGCGTCTTGAGGTCCAGTATCTTGAACGCCGCCGCGGCGTCGGCGTCGGAAAGCCCGTTGTCGAGCATCATCTTCGCGAGCTCCTCGTCGGGCATCTTGCCGCGCTTGTCGAGCGCGAGGAACACCTGCGGATGGTTCTCGGCGGGAATGCCGCTCGCGGCGAGCAGCTCAGAAAGCAGCGCGCGGCTGGACACGTGCACGCGGAAGTCGGCGGCGGAAAGACCCATGCGCCGCAGCGCGTCGCATGCGGCGCCGAGCACCTCGATCTCGGCGAGGACGCTCTCCTCGCCGATGATGTCGCAGTTCCATTGGTAGTGCTCGCGCTTGCGGCCCTTCGTCATGCGCTCGTAGCGGAAGCACTGCGCGATGGCCGTCCACTTCAGCGGGAAGGACAGCGTTCCCTGGCGCTGCGCGACCATGCGCGCGAGCGTGGGCGTCATCTCCGCGCGCAGGGCAATGTGGCGCTCGCTCTTGTCGAAGAAGTGGTATATCTGCTCGCCCACCTCCTCGCCGGCCTTGCGGGCGAGAAGCTCGTAGCTCTCCACCACGCAGGCATCGTACGGCTCGAAACCGTAGGCGGCTGACGCGGCGCGGAAGGCGTCGAACACCTTGTTGCGCCACACCATGTCCTCAGGATAGAAGTCGCGCATGCCGCGCGGCGGTTCGAAACTTATCTGATTGTTCGACATTGGAAAACCAAAAGTTGAAAGTTGGATTCAGAAACCAGAAACTAGAAACTAGAAACCAAGAACGTCATGATTTCAACAGTTCCTTCACGGCCGCCAAAGCGTCCGCCGGGGCCACGATCTTCATGGCCTCCTTCGGATCCTTGCGGGCCTTCACCTCCACGCCGCCCTTGGAAAGCCCCTTCGCGCCCACGACCACGCGCACGGGGAATCCGATCAGGTCGGCGTCTTTGAATTTGACGCCGGGACGCTCGGAGCGGTCGTCGACCAGCACGTCGATCTTCTCCGCCTCAAGCGCCGCCTCGAGTTCGGCGGCGATCTTCGCGACAGACTCGTCCTCCGGGTCGAGGAGATCTATCACCACCTGGAACGGCGCCACAGCGGCGGGCCAGATGATTCCATCCTTGTCGTGGCTCTGCTCGATAACGGCCTGCACGGTGCGGCTCACGCCGATGCCGTAGCAGCCCATCACCATCGTCTGCTCCTGAAGGGAGTCTGTCTTGTAGACGGCCTTGAATGCGTCGGTGTACTTCGTTCCGAGCTTGAAGACGTGCCCCACCTCGATGCCGCGCTTTATCTGCATGGGCTTGCCGCAGCGCGGGCACACGTCGCCGTCCTGCACGATCACGAGATCGGCGAAGTCGGCGTCCGTCAGCTTCGTGTCGCGGGCGAGATCGACGTTCTTGAGGTGGTAGTCGTCTTTGTTCGCGCCCACAATGCGGCCCGTCGCGCCCTTCAGCGACTGGTCGGCCACGATGCGCATGGCGGGATCGGCGGGCTTAACGGGCCCCACGCTTCCGGCGTTCGCCCCGCTCGCATTGAGCACCATCTCGTAGCCGGCGAGCTCCAGCTTCTTCGCGCCGAGGAAATGTTTCAGCTTCACGTCGTTCACGTCGCGGTCGCCGGGAACGCACACCATCACTGGAACACCGTCCACCGCGTAGATGAGCGACTTGACGAACGCCGACCCCGGAACGCCCATGAACTCGGAGACCTGCGCAATCGTCTTCGCGCCCGGCGTGTGCACCTCCTCGAACGCAGGGCATTCGTTCCCCGTTCCCCGTTCCCCGTTCCCCGCCTTGCGCTCCGCCTTTTCAAGATTGGCGGCGTAGCCGCATCCCGCGCAGAAGGCGATGCCGTCCTCGCCGGAATCTGCAAGTACGTGGAACTCGTGCGAGAACTTGCCGCCGATGTCACCCGTGTCGGCCTCGACGGGATGGGCGCTGAGCCCGCAGCGCGCGAAGATGCGCTTGTACGCCTCGAACATCGCCATGTAGCTGGCGTCTGCGGCCTCGAGCGACACGTCGAAGGAGTAGGCGTCCTTCATCAGGAACTCCTTGGAGCGCATCAGGCCGAAGCGCGGACGTATCTCGTCGCGGAACTTCCACTGGATCTGGTAGAGCGTGACTGGAAGCTGACGATAGGAGCTCACGACGCTCTTGGCCAGGTCGGTCACCGTCTCCTCGGCGGTGGGGCTGAGCGCATACTCGTGCGAACCGCGGTCCTTCACGCGGAACATACCCGGCCCCATGGTCTCCCACCTGCCGGAGGTCTTCCACAGCTCGGCCGGCTGGAGTATCGGCATAACTATCTCCTGCGCGCCGGCGCGGTCCATCTCCTCGCGCACGATCTGCGCCACCTTGTTGAGGGAGCGCATGCCGAGGGGCATATACGTGTACAGCCCGCCGGAGAGCTTCTTGACGAGCGACGCGCGCACGAGAAGCTTGTGCGAATCTATTTCGGCGTCTCCGGGATTCTCCCGGAGCGTCTGGATCATCATCTTGGACCACTTCATTGGTTGCTGACTCCTATATCATGCCGCAAAGCAGACGGCAAAAGAATATTTTACCAAAAAAAGCGCCGCAGCGGACGGTCAAAAGGCAGAACACGCGGATTTCGACGTGATTGCCCTCTTTTTCACACCTTACCGCAGTCTGAACGTCTTGGCCTCGTAGAAGCCAAGCCCAGAGCCCAGCACCAGCCATTCGCCGTCGCGCGAAGCCGGCACGCCGCGCCACTCCCCGCCCTGCGAAAGCACTTCGGCGGAGACGTCGCCCGGCACGCGGAAGCGCAGCGAGGCTATGGGCTCGGAGTTCATGTTCACCGCGAACACGTACGCCGAGCCGTCCTTCCCCTCGCGCGCCATCACAAGGACGTCCTGGTCGTTGCCGCACACGTAGCGCACAGGCTTCGAAAAGAGGCGGTCCAGAAGCCCCACCACGAACGCCTTGCGCGCCTCTGAGAACTGGTGCAGAGCGTACATATTACCGTGGTACGCGCAGGTGAGCACCACGCCGCCGCGCGCATTCCTGAAAAGAACCGCACCGGGCGCGGCTACCTCGAACACCGGAGAGCCCGCGTACGGCGAGAATCCAAGACTGGTGATCGTCTCCGCGCCCTGGGCGAGATCGGAGAAGAAAGGCGCGCGGTCCATCGGCGCGAACACATAGCTGCGCCCGGTCTTGACGTCCCGTTCGCGGTTGAAGCGGAATTCCCTCGCGGCCGCGGAGAGTCCTATGAGATCGGAACGCCCGCGCGCCGTGAGCGCCACGGCCGCCTCGGCCGTCACAAGAACCTTGTGCGAGAACACAAGATCAAGCTCGGCATCGGTGAAACGGTTCACCTCGGCCTTGCGCGAGACAACGTACACGCCGTCGCGCGAGAAGTCGCCCTCCGCGCGGATCGGCACGCCGAACGGCAGCAGGACGCGCTCCGCGAAAGTACCGGGGACAGTGAACATCTCGCCATGGTTCTTCACAAGATGCCAAGACGGGAAGTTTGTGAAGCAGGGAACGGCCACGCCCACGGCGGGCGCGGCGGACACCTCGCGCGAGAGAACGTCCAGCACGCCGCGGTTGGCGGCGAGAACGTCGGTGTAGGAGCGGCTCACGGGCGCACCGCCCTTGTGTCCGTTCACGTACCATATCTTCGCACCGCGGTAGCCGAGGAAGCCCGCGACTTCGAGATGGGTGAAGAAGGAGCGGGCGGACTTGCTCCAGAGGTTGTGCGGGCACGTGTCCGCCTCGTCCAGTATGTCTATGCCGCTGTTGCGGTAGTATTCGGCGAAGCCCATGGTGCGGAAGACGTTGGACGCGAGGTGGATGGAGAAGCGCTCGTTGTAGCATCCCGTCGCGACGCGCATGACCGGGCGCTGCCCCTTGGCGGCGATGGCGCGCGCCAGCGGAGGGGTCAAGAACGTCTCCTCGCCGGCCACGCAGATGCCGGCGGGAATAGTCGGGTCCACGGAGTCGATGGCCGCGCGGAAACGGGCGGCAAGGCGTTCCATCATGTCGCGCTGCACGGCGAGGAACGTGGTGTAGTCGGGGTCGTCTTTGGATGCGGCGGACACCTTCTCGCGGAGTTCGCGCTCGGTGTAGGCGGTGCCTCGGCGGGCGTTGAACTCGGCCACGTGGCGGGCGCAGAAGCACTCGGCGTTGTGGGAGTAGGCGCGCACGTCGTCGTCGGTCAGGATGAAGGCGGGCTTTTCTCGGGCAAGGAGGACGAACGTGTCGGTGATGTACTTGGCGAATCCGGGGTCGTCCGGGCAGAAGCGCACCTTGTTGCCTTTGGAGTCGACTGTGCGCGTCCAGTTCTCAATGTCCTTGTCCACGCGCGGCCAGTGCCCGAGAATGGCCTGCACCAGCACGCCCAGGCGCACATTCGTACCTTCAAGGGCTTTGCGCAGGGCGCGGTAGCTTTCGACGTGCCGCTCCACCTTCTCCATGGCGGGCTTGCCCTCGGGATGGAGCGTGAGGGAGTAGAGCACCAGGTCGCATCCCGTGCGGTTGCGGAACTCCACGGCGTCGGCTGCCACCTGGGCCTCTGCACCGGGCGAGAACGGGAGGATGTTGTAGTTCACGAAGTCGGAGCCGGCGGCGGGCGCGGGCTCGAGCATCCACTCGCGAAAGTCGTCGATCTCCCGCTTCGTGAAGCCCCACTTGAGAAGAAGGTTCTCCATCTTCTCGGCGTTCGTGGCGCCGGGGAGGTAGCGGAGCGTCTTGGCCATGGAGTCGAACCAGCCCTTGTGCTTGGAATCGGTGACTCCGGCGCAGAAGCCGGTCGTGAGGTAGTCCATGGCGAGATTGTCGTCGTCCACCCCGAGAAGCGCCTCCACCATGAAGGCTATGGTGCCGGTGCGGTCGGCGCCGCCGATGCAGTGGAACACTATCGGATACGCGGTCCTGTCGAAGAGTATGCGGAACACCTGCTTCTTGCATTCGCTGTCCTTGTCCTGCGCGAATCCGCCGTAGCCGCCCAAAAGCGGGATGTTGGCCCATGTGACAGACGGCCCGAGGGGCGAACCGGTCATGCCGAACACCTCATTCGGGCCGCGCAGATCGATGTCCGTTTTGAATCCGTAGAGCTTCAGCACGCGCTCGCGCTCGGCGGCGGAGAGCCGCTCTTTGCCGGGCGCGTAGCAGCTCCGCTTGACGAGGCGCACGTCCTTTTCGCCGAGATCGCCGCGCTTGATGTGCCTGGAATGGCTTGCCCCCACCTCGCCCATCGAGGCGAGCTTGCCCTCGGCCTCCAGCTGCTTCACCTCCGCGAAGGAGTAGTATTCGATGGGGGCGTTGTCGTTCAGGCCCGCAGTGCGGAACAAGAGCCCCTGGCGTATGCGGCGCCCGTCAAGGCCGATGCGCCCACCAACGTCGCGGGCGTTGGGCACTCCGGCGATGTTCAGAAGGCGCGGAGCGCGGTCCTCCGTGCGGAAAAGGCCAGCGGCGGATTCTCCCGCGGTGTCCGTGACCGTCCATTCCCACTCGCGGGCGATCTCTAGCGAATCGACCGTCATATGGTGTCCTTTCGCCGTCGCCTCGTGGAATGTCTTTCCGTCGTACTTGCGTCGCAGCACGAACTTGTACGGCGGCTTGCCGCCCTTCCAGTGGAATGTCACCGGCTTCGGAAGGGCGCCGTCCTTCTTCAGCGCCTGGGCGTGTTTCGCCCCGTCGAAGTACTTCTCCCGCACTTTCATACTCTCGCGCACGAACTTCGCCTGCGCGGGCTGCAGCTGCGACACCTCGGCCCCCGGCGCCGGGGCAAGCAGCTCAATTCCGGCAAAAGCAACTGAAGTAATTGAAAAGACGAAAATGAACGTTGATGTTTTCATGGACGAAAGTATACCAAAAGAAGCGCGCCGTTACCAGTACCGCATAACAGCTCCCCAAGTTTTTCCACCGGCGAGCCTCTAGAAACCAGGAACCAGAAACTAGGTACTAAGCACTAGGCACTAAGCACTAGGCACTTCATTCTCAATGGCACAGAAATGTTCATGCCCCAAAATGGGACTGTTACCGACCGCACGCCTAGCCGACGATCTCATCGGCAGACGAAAGTTCGTCACGCGTGCCATAACCCCACGCGACACCGACGGTGTGCATTCCGTTGGCCTTGCCCGCCTCCACGTCGAGAATCGTGTCGCCAACCATCACGGCATCAGACGGGTCGATGCCCCTCTCGGCAATGGCCAGGGAAAGTATCTGTGCCTTGCCGATGGCACGGTCGGTCGGAACTCCTGGCGGAACGCTGCGAGCGCCGACGTACATATCGCTCGTGTAGATGCCGTCGAAGAAGTCGAGAAAGTCGAACTTCGCCAGAATGAGACGCGTGGGAACCATGCGCTTGTTGGTTGCCACATAGAGCCGCGCACCGGCCGACTTCAGCTCGCCGATCCAGTGGACGGCCTGGGGATAGGGCAATGTGGACGGGAAACCGCCGGTGTCGTAGATGGGGGCGAACGCACGGCGGATGGACGCGGCGAGCGCTGCATGCGAGGGAGCGTCCGGGAAGAGAATCGCCGCCATGTCACCGAGGGACGGACCTGTACGGTAGAGCTCGTCGAAACGCGGACATTCCAGACCGAGCGAACGGATTGTCGCAAGCCAAGCAAGCTTGATGTCCTCCTCGGTGTCGAAGAGGGTGCCGTCAAGATCGAAAAACCAGTGCTTTTGCATTTCTACTCCAAAATTAGAGGCCGCTGCACGCATAGATGAGGAACGAATCTGTGCAATGTCTGAATTCCGGTCTGTCAAGTGGTGTGCTTCGCGCTGGAATCAGATAGAAGCCCCGGCGCCGACCAGCCGTTCCAAGTGTTCATGGCCGCCTGCGGCGAAGTGGAGATGATCACCGCCGCCGCTTTCACCGCGGCCGGCACCACCTGGTCCATCACAACGCGCGTCGCAGGGTCGAACTTCCCAAGCACATGTCCGACAACCTCCGTGCGGTCATGCGCGTCGCGTCCCACGCCCACGCGCAGACGCGTAAAAGCAGGCGTCCCCACGCGCTCGATGATGCTCTTGAGGCCGTTGTGCCCGCCCGCGCTCCCGCCCACGCGGATGCGCAGACGCCCCACGGGCAGGTCTATGTCGTCGGAAACCACCAGCAGATCCGCCGGCGTCGCGTTGTGATAGCGCACGACGGGCGCCACGGAATCTCCAGAAAGATTCATGAACGTCATCGGCTTCAAGAGCAGGACTTTCTCGCCAGCGAACACGCCCGTGGCGAGTTCGCCCTTGAACGACGTCGACGCACGCCATTCCACGCCGATCTCCCGCGCTATGGCGTCCGCCACCTCGAACCCGATCGAATGCGGCGTGTTCGCGTACTGCGCCCCGGGATTGCCCAAACCCGCGATGACTTTCATATGCTCTCCCTCCTCCATCCGAACACGGCGCTGCCGCTTCCGGTCATCTGGACGTTCTCCAGACCCTCCGCCTCCATCTCAGCCACCGTCTCGGCAATGGCCGGATAGAGACGGCACGCCGCCGGCTGAAGGTCGTTGCGGTACTTGCCGCGGTCCTCCGCGCGGAACTCCTCGTAGACGCACGCTGTGGAAGCGCAGACGGGCGGCACGCGCAGCACGAAGCGGGCGTCGAACGGCCGCGGCGAACGCGGCAAAGGCGTCACCGTCTCTCCGCGCCCTTCCATCAGCACCGTTCCGCCTAGCACGAGCGCAGGAACGTCCGACCCCACCTCGGCGCCGATTACACACAGGCGGTCCGTCGGCAGGGACAGCCCCCACAACTCGTTCAGACCGTTCAGAACGGCGGCGGCGTCCGCCGATCCGCCGCCCAGCCCCGCGCCTGCGGGGATGCGCTTGACGATGCGGATGCGCACGCCACGCGCCGCACCGGAAGCCTTCTGCAGCGCACGCGCCGCGCGCACGGCGAGATTAGCCTCGGGCGGCACGCACGGCACCGCCACGCCGTCGCCCGTCATCTCAACCGCCACCTCACCCGGCGATGCATCCTCCAGCTCCACGTCGTCGTGCAGCGGAATCGTCGTCACGACGCTCCGCAGGGAGTGGTAGCCGTCGGGGCGCACCCCCAGAACCTCGAGCGTGAGGTTGATCTTGGCATGGGCGGCGAGACGCATGACGCATCTAGAGGAGTTCACTGTGCGGCAGAGGGCCGACGATCGGGCGGGCGTAGTCGAGGAACGCCTTCGTCACATCGTGCCCATTGCGGGCGATGAAGGAGTCGGGCATCGAACGCGTGAACTTGGCGGCGGACTGCACGGGTGCGGCGGAGTAGAGAACCTCATACTTCTTGCCCGGGACGCGGACGATCGCGATGGTGCCCTTTGCCGGGGCCGTGGGATGCTTCGCCGTGGCGGCGTCAAGGGCGGCGAGGACAGCGGCTCCGCCGGCGGCGAACGCCTCGGCATAGTCGGTCTCGCTGGCGACGCCCGGGAAACTGCGCTGGAGATAGCCGAAGGTGTCAGCGCGCACGCGCGCGACGCCGGCTGTCGTTTTGAGGTGTTTCGCGAGGAAGTCGCCGAGCGCGCCGGTGCCGGAGAGCTGCAGATTGCCGTGCGAGTCGCGCTCGCCACCGGCGAACTTCTTCGCGAAAAGCTCGCCCTTGGCGTCGCGGATGCCTTCGGAGACGGCCACCACGCAGCGTCCGTGCTTCTTCATCATCGCCTGCACATCGGCGGTGAAGGAGTCCAGGGAGAAAGGACGCTCTGGGAGGTAGATGAGATGCGGGCCGTCGCCCTTGTTCTCCCGGGCGAGGGCGCTGGCGGCGGTGAGGAAGCCCGCGTCGCGGCCCATCACCACGTCGATCTTCACGCCGCCGAGGGCGCGGTTGTCGAGGTCGTCGCCCTTGAAGGCGCAGGCCACGAACCGGGCGGCGGAGCCGAAGCCCGGGGTGTGGTCGCAGCTGCGGAGGTCGTTGTCGATCGTCTTGGGGATGTGGTAGCAGACAAGCGGGTAGCCGGCCTTCTCGGCCTCCTCGGCGACGATGCGCGCGGCGTCGGCGGAGTCGTTTCCGCCTATGTAGAAGAAGTAGCCCACCTTGCGGCGGCGGAACGCCTCGAAGATCGCCCGGCAGTCCTCCGGAGTCGGCTTCTTGCGCACTGAGCCAAGCGCCGACGACGGGGTGCGGGCCACGGCGAGGAGCTTTTCGTCGGACGGACGGCGCAGGTCCACGTAGTCGCCTGCGAGGATGCCCGCAATGCCGTGGCGGGCGCCGAGGATTCTTCCGATGCGCGCGCCCGTCTTCTTCGAGCGCGCCGCCATCACGGCGCCCACGAGCGACGCGTTGATCACCATGGACGGGCCGCCCGACTGGGCGATCACCATGTTCGTGCAACTGTTCTTCTGCTTTGACTTCGGCATTGCAAGACTCCCGTTTTGGATTTTCATTTGGCTACGGCTGTGGAGGAGGAGGAGGATTCCACCGGACGTTCCGTCGGCATCTTCCACGTCACTGGGCGGTCGAGCCTCTGCTCGCCCAACCAGGCGACCGCGGCGGCGGTGCAGCAGTTGTGCCCGCCCTCGAAGAGCGTCAGGCGGGTCTGCGCGCTGGCGCGGCGGAGGTGGATGCGCCTGTGGCGCGCATCGTACCACGGGTCCTCGTTCTTCTCCGGGGCGAGATGCGCAGGCACGGTCTGCTCCTTTTCGATGAAGGCGATGTCGGCGTCGGAAATCCTGTCCTTCTCGTCGGCCAGCATGTTGAACGCGCGGATCGCATGGCCCACGGGGACGGAGCCGGTGTGGCCGTCGTGGATGCCGGTGGACACGTCAACGTGCACCCCGGCCTCGCGGGCGGCGGCGAGGAACGTGAGCGGCGAGCGGTGGCGATATTCCTCGGGCTTCTCCTCCGGCGTGCCGCCGCAGGCCGCCGCCATCATGCGCGCGTACTGGTTCTTGCGCACGACGCTCTCCGCGTGCCATCGCGCGAGGTCTGATATCGGGCACCACGCGCTCACGGCCGCCCACACCTTCGGCGCGCGGCCGGCCATGAGGAGAGCAAGGTGTCCGCCGCCGGAGGCGCCCATCAGATAGATTCGGCTTTCGTCGATGGGGCAGCGGCGCTTGGCCTCCTCCACGGCGTCAAGAACGTCCTGGACAACCTTGTCGGACCCGCAGGCGTCTGGCGTTTTGTTTGGCCCCCGGAAATTCGGGCAGATCAGCGCCCATCCGTTCTTGACGGCGAGCTCCGACGCGACGGGGTTGGACATCTCGTACGTCCAGCTCCATGTGTGCAGATGCACGAGAAGCGGCACCGGCCGCTCCGCGCTCGCCCCAGGGGGCGCGTACCAGTAAGCATTCTGCTTGAATCCGTCGATCGACGACGTGGTGACGATCGTCTGGAGCTCTTTGGGCTGGACCACGGCGTCAACGCCGTCTGGAAGGAATGTGGCCATGGCTAGAAGTATCGGGATTGCTGTTTTTCTCATTTTGCGGTCTTTCCGGTGAAGTGTCTTTCTATCTCCTCGAGCGAACGACCCTTCGTCTCGGGAAGGAAGAAGGCCATTGAAAGGAAGAAGAACACCGCCACTCCGGAGAGCGTAAGGAACACCCCCGACTCTCCGCACGCCTTGCTCCACGGCAGGAACATCTGCGCGATGAACCAGCTCGTGCCCATGTTGCAGAAACCTGCCACCATCATGCCGCCGGCGCGTATGCGCAGGGGCAGCAGCTCCGAGTTGGCCAGCCACACGCACACGCCCGGCCCCAAGGCGAAAAAGGATATGAACACGATGAAGCCGACAGCGGCCAAGGCGCCTGAGAGCGCGCCGGGCGCGAGCCACCCGCGCTCCAGGGAGAGGAACACGAAACCTACGGCGGCGAGGCCCGCCATGATGCCGGCGGAGCCGACCATAAGCAGGAACTTCCGCCCTTTGCGGTCCACGAGCATGATCGCGACGATAGTCATCAGGAAATTCGCGAACTTGATCGCAGTGTCCGCCCAGTTGGCGTCGCTCCCCGCGAGGCCGGCCTTGTGCATCACCACCACGGAGTAGTTCAGCACAGAGTTGATGCCGGTTGCCTGCGTGAAGAAGCTGACGGCACAGGCCAGCGCGAGCGGGAAGAGATACTTGCGCTGGAAGAGAGTCTCCTTCTTCTGCTCGGCCGCTCCGGCGCCGGAGACGCGTTCGGCGGCGGCGTTCTCCTCGAGCTCCTTCAGGATGCGGTCTGCAGATTCGGAGTCGTTGTTCATCAAAAGAGATTTGAGCGCAGCGTCTCTGCGCCCCTTCTTGAAGAGCCAGCGCGGAGACTCCTTGAGGCCGAACGATCCGAAGAAGAGCGCGAACGTGGGGACGAGCGACACCCAGAAGATCGCCTGCCAGGCCATCTGCTTGACGGCGAGCGAGGTGTCGGGCGAGTCCGCCGGGCCGGCGAGCTTGGTGACGACAAGGCCTGTGACGGCGGCGACCACCAGGCCCACCGTCAGGACGAGCTGGATCATGCCGGTGCCCTTGCCGCGGTCCTTGGCGTCCGCGCACTCCGCCAGATAGAGCGGACCGGAGATTCCCACGAACGCGCAGCCGATGCCCTGCATGAGCCGACCGACGAACATCAGCGTGAAATTGCCGCCGGAAAGGCAGATCAACGGCACGGCCAGGGCGAAGATGAGGCCCGTGACGCGGAATGCCGCGAGGCGCCCCCAGCGCTCGGAGACGAACGCCGAGAGCATCTTGCCGGGGATGCCGCCCAGCAGGACGGCGGCGACGATGCTCGCCAGCTGCGCCGCGGAGAACGTGCACGTCTCCTTTATGTACGGCAACGCGGCGGAGATGAGCCCCACGTCTATGCCGTACAGGAGGCCTGCGAGACCACACATGGAGAAAAGATAGCGGTCGTATCTGCGGTGGGCGGGTGTCTTCATCGTCTTGACCTCTCTTGCTTCAGGGTGTCTTCTGGAAAACGAAAGGCGTCTCCGTTGCGAGCGGAGACGCCTTCTCTCGGGCGGCGCCTGCGCGATGCCGGCGCGATGCCGCGGACTACTTGGCCTCTTCGGCGGCGGGCGCGGACGCTCCGTCCGCAGTCGCCTCCGCGGCGGGTGCCTTCACCTCAGGCGTCGTCACCCACTGGAGAATGCACATCGGCGCGCCGTCGCCCTTGCGGGCGTCGAGCTTGATGATGCGCGTGTAGCCGCCGTTGCGGCCCTTCATCGCGGGGGCAATCTTGTCGAAGAGCTTCTTCACGGCCTTGGGCTGCTGGAGACGCGAAGCCGCGAGGCGGCGGGCAGCGAGAAGTCCTTCGGGCTTCTTATTCGCGGCGGCCGCGAGGCCCTTGCGGGCGATCGTGACCATCTTCTCTGCGTCCTTGCGGGCCTCTTTGGCCTTCGGAAGCGTCGTCTGGATGGATTCGGCGAGGATGAGGTTCGTCACGAGGCTCTTCATCAGGGCCTTGCGATGAGCCGTCGAACGGCCGAATTTCTTCATTACTCTCTGGTGGCGCATTTGAATTGACTCCTAGATTACTTCTTTGACTCAAGGAGGTCGGGGTCGAACTTGTATCCGAGGCAGAGCCCGAGCTCCTTCATCTTGTCCTTGATTTCGTTGAGGGACTTCTTGCCGAAATTGCGGTACTTGAGCATGTCGGCCTCCGTGCGCTGGACGAGCTCGCCCACCGTGCCGATGCTGGCGTTGTTGAGGCAGTTCGCGGCGCGGACCGAGAGCTCGATCTCGTTCACGGACATGTTCAGCAGCTTGCGCAGGCGCTCGCGCTCGTCGGCGCCCTTCTTCTCGGCGTCATCGAACTCCAGGGCGTCCTCGTTGGAGTAGTCCACGAACACGTCGAGGTGGCGGCGGAGGACGGCGGCGGCGGTCTTGAGGGCGTCGTCGGGCGTCACTCGGCCGTCGGTCCACACGTCGAGCACCAGCTTCTCGTAGTCGGTGCGCTGGCCCACGCGGGTGTTCTCCACGAGGAAGTTCACGCGCGTGACGGGCGAGAAGATGGAGTCGATGGCGATGCGGCCGATCTCCTGGTCGGGCGTCTTGTTGCCGTCGGCCAGGCAGAAGCCGCGGCCGGTGCGGAGCTCGCACTCCATGTCAAGGACGCCGTCGGCCTCGAGCGTGCATATCTCAAGGCGGGGGTTCAGCACCTCCACGGCGTTCTCGGCGGCGAAGTCGCCGGCGGTGACGACGCACGGCCCCTTCACCTTGAGGCGGAGCGAGGTACCCTCGCGCGAGTAGGACTTCAGCAGGACGCGCTTCAGGTTGAGGATGATGTCGGTCACATCCTCCGCGCAGCCTGGAATTGTGGAGAACTCGTGGGACACGCCGGCGATCTTGACTGAGCAGATCGCGCAGCCTTCGATCGACGAGAGCAGAACGCGCCGGAGCGAGTTGCCGATCGTGCGCGCATAGCCGATTTCAAACGGCTCGGCCACGAAACGCGCGTATGTTCCGGAGGCGCCGTCCTCCCTCTTGACGGCACGGGGCATTTCAAAACGACTCAAACGGACAGGCATTGTTACCTCCTTTGAGAAAGGTGGAAGAAACCGCGCTTAGCGCGAGTAGAGTTCGACGATGGCCTGAACGTTGATGTTCTCGGGTATCTCGGAACGCTCCGGGACACTCGTCATCGATCCGGTCAGGTTCGCCTGGTCCCACTCGAGCCACGACACGGAGACGCGGTGCTTGCCCAGCGACTCCTGGACGGCGGAGAGGTTCCTGGACTTCTCGCGAAGGCCGATCACCTGCCCGGGCTTGACGGTGGCGGAGGGGATGTTGCAGATCTTGCCGTCCACCGTGATGTGGCGGTGCGTCACGAGCTGGCGCGCGGCCGGGCGCGTGGGAGCGATGCCCAGGCGGTAGACTATGTTGTCGAGGCGCGTCTCGCAGAGCTGAAGAAGGATGTCGCCCGTCACGCCCTGACGCGCCTTGGCGCGCTTGAAGAACGTGCGGAACTGACGCTCCATCATGCCGTAGGTGAAGCGCGCCTTCTGCTTCTCGCGCAGCTGCTCACCGTATTCGGAGAGCTTCTTCCTGCGGCGCGCGCCATGCTGGCCGGGCGGGTTGGGGCGGCGCTCGAGCACCTTGTCGGGCCCGAAGAGCGGCTCGCCGAAGCGACGTGAAATCTTGGTACGGGGACCTGTATAGCGACCCATGGTTACACTCTCCTGCGCTTGCGTGGACGGCAGCCGTTGTGGGCGACCGGCGTCGTGTCAGTGATCATCGTCACGCGGATGCCCTCCGCCTGGATGGCGCGCACCGCGGACTCGCGGCCCGCGCCGGCGCCCTGCATGCGCACCTCGCACTCGTGCATGCCCTTGGCGAACGCCGCGTGGGCGGCGGTCTTCGCCACCTGCGTCGCCGCGAAGGCGGTGCTCTTGCGAGAGCCCTTGAAGCCCTCCTTGCCGGCAGAGCTCCAGGCGATCACCCCGCCGCGGGCGTCTGCGATCGACACCTGCGTGTTGTTGAACGTGGAGCGGATGAATGCGATCCCCGGAGGGATGGACTTGCTCGGACGAGCCTTCTTCTGCGGCGCGTCGCCCTCGGCGGCGCCCGCCTCGGCTGGCGCTTCGGCGCCGGCCGCGGCAGCCGTCTCCTCGGCGGCCGCTTCTTTGATGTTCTCTTCGCTCATGGTAAATCCTTATTTCTTCGGCGCGGCCGCGCGAATCACGGCGGCGGAGGCGCGGCGGCCGCCCTTGCGCGTCTTGGCGTTCGTCTTGGTGCGCTGGCCGCGAACCGGCAGCCCGCGCTTGTGGCGCAGCCCGCGATACGAGCCGATCGATATCAGGCGGCGGATGTTCTGAGACACCTCGCGGCGCAGATCGCCCTCAACGCGGTAGTGTTCCTGGATGAACGTAGTGATCGCATGGATCTCGTCCTGCGAGAGGTCGTCGGCCTTCTTCGAAGGCTCGATGCTGCAAGCCGCCAGCACGTCATCGGCGCGCCTAGGCCCTATTCCGTGGATATAACGGAGCGCGAAGCGACTCTGCTTCTTGCCCGGTATGTCCACACCCAACAGTCTTGGCATGGTTTTTCTTCTTTCCTTTTCTATTAGCCCTGACGCTGCTTGTGGCGCGGGTTTGTGCAGATCACGCGCACCACGCCCTTGCGGCGAATGATGCGGCAGTTCTCGCATATGCGACGAACGGAACTACGTACTTTCATCGGTTTTACTCTTCTAAGGTGGTCGAACAAATGGGTATTATCTCATAATCCGCGCCCCTTGTCTAGCCCCAAAATTGAAAAAAATGAATATAAACGCCAATGGTGGAAATCTACCGCAAAATCCGCCCTTAAAAGGCAAACATCACTTCTCGATTCCCATCTTCTCCATGGGGAGCTGCACGAAGCCCGTCTTGAAGGCCGGCGACTCAGGCCGCAGACGCCAGTCGCCCTTACCCGGGTCCATGAAGAGCGGGTCGACGTTGACGAGGTTGTTCGTGAACGAGTTCTGATCAGCGAAGCCGGGACTGGAGTACGTGATCGTGCGCCACCAGTCGGGGCTTTCGCGGATGCGCTTGTCGGGACCGTACTTCATGCACCATTCACCGGATCCGCGCCAGAAGACGTTGCGCTCCACCACGTTCGAGACGGGCGAGAAGTAGTCGCTTCCCACAAGCCCCTTCAACGCCGGGTAGTGCGACACATAGGGTTCGTCGAGGAACTTGACTCCGTTCAGCGTGCCGCGCTTCTCGATCTCAGAGAGGCGGCCGTTTATGTGCGGACGCTGCCAGCCGCGCCCGCGCGCGTCGGCGTAGAACGCCTGCGGACAGTCCACGAACACGTTGTTCGTAATCACGTTCTCGCGCGAACCGCCCACGAATATCCCCCATGTGCACTTCTCGAAGAAGTTGCCGGCGATCTCCGCCTCGGCCATCGAGTCGTCGAGGTAGATCGTCCGGCAGTGGTTCCCGCCGAGGCCGATGATTTCGCGGAAACGGTTGAAGCGTATCTTGCAGCCGCGCAGAAGCCAGCTGCGGCCAGTGTAGAACGCGCCGCAGTCCTTGGATTCGCGACATACACGCCAAATGTCGTTGTACTCCATCACAAGGTCGTTGCCGAAGAAGAGGATCGCCGAGTGCGGCGCGTCGTGTATGAAGTTGTGCGCGGCCCTCATGCCCACGCCCGCCATGCACACGCCGGCCCGGTACATCCTGTTCCAGCGGCCGAAATGGTGTATCTCGCAGTTCTCCACGAAGTGTCCGCACGGAACGAGCGCCTTGCGGTCGCCGCCCACGAGCCACACCCCGCCGCCGCCCATGCCGTGAAGATTCGACCTGACGACGGAGCATCCCCGCCCGTCCTCCACCATCACGGCGTGCTGGCCGACGTTTCTCACTGTGCAGGACTCCACGCGGCAGTCCACGCAGTCCTTCAGCCACACGGCTGAGTTGCGGCACGCCTCGAACACAAGTCCCCTGAACACCACGTTCGTGGCGCCTCTGATCTCCACAAGGCGAGACGCCATCGACACTTCCAGCCGCCGCCATCCCTCCGGCATCCACGCAACGATCTTCCCAGCCTTGCGGTCTAGCATCCATTCGCCCGGTTCGTCGAGCTCGCAGAGCATGTTGAAGCCGTAGAAGTACGAACCGCTCCTGTAGCAGTACTGGTGCCACGGGCGGGAAAGGACCAACGCGTTGGTGGCCGTCAAGAACTCCTCTATCCGCTGGTGCTGCTCCGCCCAGTCGTTGCACCAGCAGCCGCAAACGTGCGGATCCGGCTCCTTCAGCCACGCCGGGGGAATCGGCTCCTTCACCGTGAACCTGCCCTCTGTGGACACGACGCGTCCCTTGCCGGGGCCTCTGCGCGTAAGCGGACCGAGCAGCGCGCCCACGTGCAGAGACTTCTCGAGCGGCATGCGCGCCACCTGGAGCGGACGATCGTCGCAGAACACCTCAAGCCTTCCCGCGGACGCATCGCCCTTCGGCGGCGGATGCGACCCCATCTGGAATTCGCCCTGGCCCCAGGAGCCCGCAACGCGGCGCGTTATCGCGTCCTCGTGGTTGTAGAGCCAGTCGCCGAGATCGGCAACGCCCATCCTGCCGAGATCGAAGGAGACGACCTTCCCGCGCGCCGCCTCCGGCAGGCGCGAAAGGACCTCCGGATCGGAGACCGGCTCGGCGGGCACGTCCACCACTCGCCCGCCCGAGATGCGCACCTCGGTGCCGGGCGCGGCCTGCCACTCGACGTTGGAGTCCTCCGGACCAAGCACAAGCGGCTTCGCCAACTCCCATCTTCCGGCCGCCAGACGGACCACATACTTCTCATCGGCACGCACGCTCCCCGAGGCGCGTTCCGCGCGAATACGCTCCCGCACGGTCTCAAGCGACGTCCCAGGCGCCACATCCATAACGCGCGCGCCGTAGGCCACAACCGCCGACAAAGCTCCCGCAAACACAATTACTGCAGTTTTCATGCCTTTATTTTACCAAAATGCGCCATTTGCGGCAAGTTCGTTTACAAATAAAGAGTTGATTATTGTGAGATTGTAAGATTGTGAGATTGTGAGATTGAAGGATTGTAAGATTGTAAGATTGTGAGATTGTGAGATTGAAGGATTGTAAGATTGTAAGATTGTAAGATTGTGAGATTGAAGGATTGAGGAATTGGGAGATTGTATTATTGCGATTGGGAGAATCATACAATCAAACAATCTCACAATCACACAATCTCACAATCACACAATCTCACAATCTCACAATCACCCAATCACAAGGACTCTTACTAAGTGGAAAAACCGTCACGCCTGTTGAGACGGCGGCGCAGAACAGACCAGCCGGGCAGGCGTTCGTCCATGAGCGCGCGGAAGCGCGGCCCATGGTTGGACACCTTCAGGTGCGTCAGTTCGTGTACCACCACGTACTCGACGAGCTCGCGCGGCGCACGGACGAGCTCTGCGTTGTAGACCACACTGCGCTGGCTAATGTGGCACGACCCCCAGAGCGACTTCATCGCCCTGACGCGCCACGCGACCCCGTTTTCCCCAAGGCGCGCACACCATTCCGCGTGCATGGACCCAAGGAGCACGGCGAATGCGGAGCGCTCCTCTTCGCCCACCGGCGCGCGCACGGCGGCAGCGCGTGACAGAATCTTCACGCGCGTCGCCACCGCCCATTTCCACTTCGACCTTAGAAACGCCTCACCCTCCGCGATCGTGGCCCACCGCTTCGGAACCGAAAGGTGTATGACCCCGTCCTGGGCGACGCGCATGTTGATGCAGCGGATGCGTTTGCGCTCCACTTCGATCGGAATGCCGTCTATGAAGTTCCTTCCTGTCTTGAACATGGCGTCAGAGGCGGGAGAATAAATTTGCGAAGAGCGAACGATGTATCAGCAGCGTGTCACGCAGGGGGTTGAAGTGAGACGACGCGTTGCCGTCCTCGTAGATTGTGCGTATCTGCACGAAGGTGAACGGCATGCGGGCTCTGGCCGCGCGGCAGAGCACCGCCATCTCGTATTCGTATCCAGATCCGGGGACGGAGATAAGACGCGGCAGCAGACTGCGAGAGAAGGCGCGTAGACCAGTCTGTGTGTCCGGAACGAGTCTGCCGTAGAGCACGGCGAACAGCACGGAGGTCCAGTTGTTGCCCCACCACGAGCGGAACGGGACGTGTCGAAGGCCGAAGTCGCGAGTGCCGAGCACCAGCGACTCTGGATCGGCGAGAAGCGCCTCGGCCACGCGGCGGCAGTCGCCGGGGGCGTGCTGGCCGTCGGCGTCCACCGTCACCACGCCGGCCGACTCTGGGCGGGTCTCCCATACGTGCGCGAACGCGGTCTTGAGCGCCGCTCCTTTGCCTAGATTCCTCTCGTGGTACAGGACCACGCAGCCGTCGATGCTCTCCACAGACTCGAACACGCCGCGGCTACCGTCGCCCGAACCGTCGTCCACCACCACCACGCCGGCGAAGTCTGCGGCGAGCATCGCCTCCACTCGGCCGGAAAGGCGCGCGTCAGGCTTGTAGGCCGGCATCACCGCCAGCAGCGGCAGGCTCATTCTCCGCCTTCCTTCCAGTTTGCGTACACGGCGGCAGGGCCGTGGCGCTCGGCGGACTTCATCCATGCGATGTACGTCTGCGTGGCGTGCATGCAGGAGAGCCGCCAAGGGAGGTTGAACATTCCGGGCTGCCGGGAGAAGTCTCGTCCGTCCGGCGAGTAGAACACCGGATTGGACTCGCCGGAGCTCACCGTAGAATACGTCTGCGAAAGTTTCTCCACGTCGCCGCCGAGGGATATGGCGTCCTCGCGCGAGCGCGCGTCGTCCATGCAGCGGTAGAGAAGCATTTCAAGGATGGAGTGGACGCTCGTGGAGTTGCCGTCGGCGATCTGCTCCGGAGTGAGGAAATACAGGTCGGCGGCGGACGGCGCCACCGCACCGAGCACGGCGGGGAGAAGGACCGTGGAGTTGGTGCCGAGCGGCGTGTGCCAATATTCATACCCGGTGATGGACTTGAACTCGTCCTTCATGGTTACGTAGGCGGGGTCTGTCCAGGAACCGGTGAAAGGGAGTAGGTCAAAGCTGCGGAGCATGAGGTCGTGTCCGTGGCGGCCGGCATGCCACAAAGCGATTGGAACGCGCGGGACCATGTCCTCTGGGTTCACGATGTTGAAGATGTTGTCGTATACGCGGGCGCGAAGCGCACCATGCGCGCGAAGCGTCACGTTCGGCGGCGCGAAGGCGTACACGAACACGTTCCTCCTGTCCACGGCGGAGAACGGCGAGCCGACAGCGGGCTTGTCAAGCTCGGCGCCGACGATGTTCGCCACGGCGCCACCTCGACTATGCCCGGTGACGACGAACTTCGCCGTGGAGAGATCCACCGAGTTAGATACCACATACGCGGCCAGCGCGGACATGAGGCATTCCGCCGCCCGCGAGAAACCTTCGTGGAGAATCGGCACGTCCGTCCGGTCCTTGGCCTCCGACTTCGCCCACGTATTGCAGGCGTTCATGTTGGACAGCCACTCCGTGCGTCCGAACGTACCACGCACCACCACGAACACGACATCCCGCAAAACACCTTCCACCACGACCTTTTTGACGGCAAACGTGAAGCCAGTCTGGTCACGTCCCCATATGGGGTTACCGTAGTCCAGCGCGGCTCCGTATCGGCGCAGCATCAAGGTCTCGTTGAACCCCATGTCCCTGAGCGTCTCAACGTCCATGCGCAGACGATAACCGTATACGGACGCCGCTAGAGCGGACAACGGCCCCGCGAGGCGCTGGTGGTACACATCCGAATCCAATGCCAGCCAGTCGTCGCTCCAGTCGAACTCCACACGGTTCTCCACAGAGTAGTCGTGCAAAAAAGGGAATTTGAAAGTACGCGCCACGCCCTGCCGCTGCGTCACGGTCACACAGCCGGCTAAAATCACCAAACACGCCGCCGCGTATGCGGCTAGAAAGACGTCGCGAAATCTGGCGGTTTTTCCCATGCCGGAGGGGACTATATCAAACAGACCCTTCACAGGCAACACAGAAAATGGGAATGGAAACGTCACAGCGCCATCCAAATAACCACCGCGACGGCCAGCGCGGCCAGCACGGCCGCTGCCACAATCATGTTGCGCCGATAACGGCGGCGGCGCTTGAGGGAATCCACGAAACTACGGACGTCGTCGTCCTGCGTGTCAAAGGAAAGTGTCTTGTCTGCGGGAGCGGTGGGAAGATTGGCGTAGTCTAGATCCGAAGAGGGTGATGGCTGCGGAGCAACCTCCCCCACAGCGGAGGGCATCTCGTATCCCATGCGCTCAAGGCTGGCAAGCAGCACCAACGGCGACGCGATGCGGTCGTCGGCCTTCTTCGCGCACATCGCCTGCACCAACGCCGCGATCTTCACAGGCACAGACGGGTTCATCCCCCTCACATCGGGTATGGCATCAGGCGAAAGCACCTCCTGAAGCAGCTCGGCCGTGTTGAGCGTATGATACGGCGAGTAGCCGGTGAGCATCTCGAAAAAGACTATGCCAAGAGAGTAGATGTCCGCCCGCACATCCACGGCGGCGGCGTCAAGGGCCTGTTCGGGAGAGATGTAGGCCGGAGTGCCGAACACCGTCTTCGTGGAGGTGTGGAGAGAATCACCGCCGGGAAACTTCGCCACACCCATGTCCACGAGCTTGACCACGCCGTCTGGCGTTATCATGATGTTCTCCGGCTTGATGTCGCGGTGCACAACACCGAAACTCTGAGCTGCAGCAAGCGCCGCGGCGACCTGGCATACGACGCTGACGGCCTCCTTCGGCGGCATGGCACCACCGAGCGCAAGCCGCTGGCGCAGATTGCCTCCGTCTACATAGTCCATCACCATGTAGTATATGTCCCGCTCCGAGTCATGTCCGATGTCGTACACCGACACAAGATTGCGATGGCGCACACGGCTGGCAATGCGCCCTTCGCGGACGAAGCGCTTCACATACTCTGGATTCTTTTCCGCCATGTCGGGATCCAGAACCTTCAGCGCGTAATATGCGTCCAGCATCTCGTGGCGCACCAGATAGACGGCGCCAAGGCCGCCCTTGCCGAGAAGACGTTCGACGACATAGCCACGGAACCTGTCTCCATGGTTGAAAATGTCCAGCCGAGATGGATCGGCGTCTTTGACGGCGTTTTCCATGCGGAGATTATAGCAAACTCTCCGCCATCGGGCAATGTGGTGTTGCAGATTTCACCTGTGAAAATCAATGACATCATTCTACACCCGCGAGGAGGAAAATATGATATACTTTCCGTGTGGAAATCAACGCGATAGTGGCCGGTGCGGGCCTTTGGGGCTGCACCGCGGCGCGCGCCCTAGCCGAAAGGGGGCGCAAGGTGCTCGTCCTTGAGAAGAGGGCGGCAGTCGGCGGCAACGTTCGATGCGAGACCGACCCCGCGACGGGAATCGAGGTGCACGTCTACGGCTCGCACATCTTCCATACGCACATCGACGAAGCATGGGACTTCATCCGCCGCTTCGCCGAGTTCAACGGCTACCAGCACAAGGTGCTCGCCCGCCACGCCGGAAAGACGTACTTCCTGCCGCTCGGCCTCACTCTCGTCAACCAGTTCTACAACCTGAATCTCACCCCTTCCGAGCTTCCCGCCTTCATCGCCCGCGAATCACAGCAAAGTTCCCTCCTTCGCCAAAGCTTCCACCTTCGCCAAGGCTATGGTGGACAAGCCGAGGGGCAAGCCCAAAAACAGAAACCAGAAACTAGAAACCAGAAACCAGAAACCAGAAGCCAGGAACCGCAGAACTTCGAAGAACAGGCGATCTCCTTCATCGGAAGGCCCCTCTACGACGCCTTCATCCGCGGCTACACGATGAAGCAGTGGGGGACGGACCCGGTGAACCTGCCGGCGTCGATAATAAAGCGCCTCCCCGTGCGTGCCTCATACGACGTGAACTACTTCCCGGACTACCGCCAGGGCATCCCCCTCGCCGGCTACAACTCCGTCTTCGAGCGCATGCTCGACCATCCGAACATAGCACTCGAATGCAACACCGACTGGCTTGAATGGCGTAAGACGCACCCAGAGGCCGACCGCGACGCCGTGCCGGTATTCTATTCTGGCCCCATTGACGCACTCTTCGACTACAAGTTCGGCCCCCTTCCCTGGCGTTCGCTCTCCTTCGAGCGCGAACTTCTGGACATAGCGGACTTCCAGGGCACGTCCGTCGTGAATTACACCGACGCCGACGTCCCCTTCACGCGTATCCACGAGTTCAAGCACTATCATCCCGAGGACGCCGACCTTATGGCCCGCCCCGCGACCGTCATCTGCCGCGAATACCCGAAGACGTGGCGTCCTGGCGACGAACCATACTACCCTGTGGACACACCCGACTCGCGCGAACTGCTCGCCCGTTACCAGGCCGAGGCCGCCCTCGCTCCCAATCTCGTGGTGGGCGGACGCCTTGGCGCATACAAGTACTACGACATGGACCGCTCCATCGCCGACGCCCTGGAGCGAGTCTCCCATTCGTCCTAGTCGTCCTACCCTCCTATTCGTCCTATCCTCCTACTCGTCCTAATCCCCCTCCCCCCAACCACAAGGAATCCACCAAATGAGCAAACCACTCGTCCTGATCATCGTCACACTGGCCGCCGCAGCCGCGACGGCGGCAGTGCCTCAGCTGAAGGGCTCGCCCGAGGCGGTGGGCGCGACAGGCCTCAAGGTGAAGTTGTTGTCGGGCGCCAAGATGATGCCGTCAATCACGCCCGCCGGGCAGCGCTGGACGTTCACGCGCGGCTCCGAAAAGTGGTCCGAGACGCACTACGACGTGCGCGAGATATGGTCAGGTCACGAGCGCAACTGCCAGTGGAAGGACCGCAAGGGCAACACACTCACGGTGGCGACTCCTTCGTCCTTCTGCCCCGAATTCGAGAAAGAGCATGCAAAACGCGAGGACATCGAAAAGAAGATGTCCGAGGACGCCGACGCTTTCAAGGACCCCACCGACGAGACGCTCGCCAAGTGGGCCTCCGACTTCACCCAGAAGAACGTGGCGGCGTCCGCGCTCACGCCCTTCGCCTCCGCGTCCGTGGCCGATGCCCGCATTGTTGACTTTGGTGGCATCTCGCGCGTAGGTGCGTTCTTCAAGACGAAGGTCGGGCAGTGGCACTACGCCGAGTTCTCATTCGCGCAGGAATCTAAGGGCAAGGAACGCGACTCACTGATCAAGGCTTTCGTCAAGGGTATTCAAATCGGAAAATCCAAGGGGGAGGATGACGATCCCAAGGTTGGCGGATACAAATTCGAGACCGACATAGCATCAAAGTCCCAAGCTGCTGCGTTTGTTAAAATGGCAGGCCGATTCATGTCCGCCATGCAAGCTGCTTATAAAAGATATGTTCCTCCGCAAAAGGAACTTGGCATGTCGAAGATCCATGTGTTCTCCACTGAGGAATCTTACAAGGAATATATGAAAGCCGCCAGCGCTGGAGAGATGGGAGACCGTTCGATCGGCCTCTGGGATCCCAATCGTGATGAACTGAGCATCCTCTATCAGGGTACAGACATGGCGAAGAAGGAGGAGACAATGAAGATCATGCGCCACGAGGCATTCCACCAGTACCTTCACTACGCCACTGGGCGTGGCGACCACGCCATGTGGTTCAACGAAGGCCATGCCTGCTTCTTCGAGATCGTGAACTACGACAAGAAGAAGAACTACGTGAAGGTACTGGACGACCCTACAGACCACCGCCCCAGGCAAGTCGCCGAAGATCCCGAGAAGTACGCGAATCTCGTGAAGACGATCATCTTCTACGACCACGACAAGTTCTACTCCGGCTCGCTCTCCAAGGTGAACGACAATTACACCGCCGCCTGGGCGGCGATATACTTCCTCCAGAAGGGTTCGCACACCTTCAAGGAGTTCGCCCCGTACGCGGAGGTGCTGCCCGCCTACATGAAGGCGATGGCCGAGGGCAAGAAGGAGAACGAGGCCACCAAGATCGCCTGGGAGCTGGTGTCGGAACGCGACTTCGCGGCGGACTTCCTCAAGTTCTGGAACAAGCGCAAGGCCGCCCGCAACTACGAACCGAAGGAGAAGTGAGATCCGCTCACAGGAACCGTCCTGTAAGGCTTTCTTTGCACTGCCGGACCGTCTCCGGCGGGCCTTCGCACACAAGCCGTCCGCCGGCGTCGCCGCCGCCCGGGCCGAGGTCCACTATCCAGTCCGCCGCCTTCATCACATCCACGTTGTGCTCAATGACGACGACCGTGTTGCCGGCGTCGCGTAGCTTAAGGAGAAGCCTGAGCAGCTTCGCGACGTCGTCGAAGTGGAGACCCGTGGTGGGCTCGTCAAGAAGATAGAGAGTCCTGCCCGTGGAGCGGCGCGAAAGCTCTGTGGCCAGCTTTATGCGCTGCGCCTCGCCGCCCGAGAGGGTGGTGGCGCTCTGTCCGAGGCCGAGGTATCCCAGGCCCACGTCCTCTAGCGTCTTCAGCTTCGCCGCGAGGCGCGGCACCTTGGAGAAGAACACGCATGCCTCGGCCACGGTCATGTCAAGGACGTCCGCGATCGTCTTGCCGCCATACTTAACCTCCAGCGTCTCGCGGTTGAAGCGGCGCCCGCCGCACTGCTCGCACGTGACATACACATCAGGCAGGAAGCTCATCTCCAGCTTCCGTACACCGTCGCCTCCGCACACCTCGCAGCGGCCGCCCTTCACGTTGAAACTAAACCGGCCGGCCGTGTAGCCGCGCGCCTTGGCGGACTCTGTGCGGGAGAAGAGCTCGCGGATGTCGGAGAAGAATCCCACGTAAGTGGCGGGGTTCGAGCGCGGCGTGCGGCCGATGGGCGACTGGTCGATCTCGATCACCTTGTCTATAAGCTCGAAGCCGGAGAGCCTGCGGAACTTCCCGGGCTTAGCCTTCGAATGGTAGAAACGGCGCATCAGCTCACGCTTGAGTGTCTCGTCCACAAGAGTGGACTTGCCGCTGCCGCTCACACCCGTCACCACCGTGAACGCCCCCACGGGGAAGCGCGCCGTGATGTTCTTGAGATTGTGCTCGCAGCAGCCGGAGATGGCGAGGTAGTGCCTAGTGCCTAGTGCCCTACCGTTAGTGCCTAGTGCCTGGTGCCTAGTGCCTAGTGCATTGCCCTTCCGCCTACCCGCACTAGGCACTAGGCACTCTGCACTAGGCACTAAATTCGCACTAGGCACTAGGCACTCTGCACCAGGCACTAAATTCGCACTAGGCACTAGGCACTCTGCACTAGGCACTAAATTCGCACTAGGCACTACCTTCCGGCGGCCCGTCAGATAGTCGGCGGTAAGCGACTTCGCCTTGAGAAGCCCTTTGTAGTCGCCCTGGTACATCACGCGGCCGCCCTGGCGTCCGGCGCCGGGGCCGAGGTCTACTATCCAGTCCGCAGTGCGCATCATCTCGGCGTCGTGCTCCACGACCACGACAGTGTTTCCGCGGTCGCGCAACTGCTTGAGCATCGCGATGAGGCGCTCGTTGTCGCGCGGATGGAGGCCTATCGTAGGTTCGTCCAGAACATAGAGGACGCCCGTGAGCCCGCTCCCTATCTGCGTCGCGAGGCGGATACGTTGCATCTCGCCGCCGGAGAGAGAGCCGCTCGAGCGGTCGAGCGTAAGGTAGTCGAGCCCCACGTCGTCGAGGAAGCCGAGGCGCTTCACGATCTCCTTGAGCACATCCTTCATCGGCGCAAGATTGCGGCTAGATTCTCTTCTGGAAGCGCCGGAAGCCTCCACGCCATTCGCCTCCTCCAGCAACCCTTCGAAGAACTTTCGCGAATCCTTCACTGTCATGGCCATCGCCTCGACAATCGTCTTGCCGGCCACGGTGGCGACACGCGACTCCGGCCTCAGACGCGTACCGTGGCAGGCCGGACATGCGCGTTCACTCTGGTACGCCTCGAACTTCTCGCGGCGCTCTTCGCTCTCGGCGTTCTCCATCATGCGCTTGACGGAATCAAGCACACCGGCGAACGGCTTGTCCTCACGGCGCCATGGCAGGATGAGATCGTCATCGAAACCATGCATGAGCTTGCGGCGGAAGTCGGCGGGGAGCTTCTCGTAGGGGGTGTCGAGCTTGACCTTGTATTGCTTGGCGATGCGCGAGAGGATCTCGTTGTAATACATGATGGCCATGTGGCCGGCGCGGCGCCAGGGGTGGATGCACTCTCGCAGGGGAAGGGACTTGTCGGGCACTACGAGGTCTTCGTCGAAATAGTAGATGGAGCCGAGGCCGCCGCATGTGGGGCAGGCACCGAACGGAGAGTTGAAGGAGAAGCTGCGCGGCTTGAGCTCGTCGAAGGAGAGGCCGCAGTCAGGGCACGCGTTCTTCTCGCTGTATGTCGTCTCCCCGGAGCCCACGCGCTCGACGGTTATGACGCCGTCTCCGGTCTTGAGGCCAAGTTCGACACTGTCCGTCAGACGTGTTACGAACTGGCTTGCCGAAGCCGCCTCCGCAGGTTTGGGACCGCCCGCTCCGCCACCGGATGATTCGTCTTTGGGCATCACCAGCCGATCGACGACGACGTCTATGCTGTGGATCTTCTTCTTGTCGAGCGACGGCGCCTCCTCCACGGGATACGTCGCACCGTCGATCCGCAACCTCACGAAACCCGCGCGCTTCAAAGCGGCGATCGCATCCTCGTGGCGCCCCTTGCGCCCCTTCACAACTGGTGCATAGATGATGAACTTCTCGCCGGACGGCAGCTTCATGAGCGTCTCGACGATCTGCTCCGCGCTCTGGCGCCTCACCGGCTTGCCGCACTGCGGACAGTGCGCCTCGCCCACGGATCCCCATAGAAGACGCAGATAGTCGTGTATCTCCGTTACCGTGGCCACGATCGAGCGCGGATTGCCGCCCGATGTGCGCTGCTCAATCGCAATCGCCGGGGATAAGCCCTCGATGCGCTCCACGTCCGGCTTCTGCATCTGGTCAAGGAACTGACGGGCGTAGGCGGAGAGGGATTCCACATATCTGCGCTGGCCTTCGGCATAGAGGGTGTCGAACGCGAGCGACGACTTCCCGCTCCCGGAAAGGCCCGTGACGACGGTGAGCGAGTTGCGAGGAATCTGCACGTCCACTCCGCGCAGATTGTGCGTGCGGGCGTTTGTTATTGTGATTTGCGATTGGCTTTGGGTGGACATGGTGTTGAAAAGTTGAAAAGTTGAAAGGTTGAAAAGTTGAAAAGTTGAAAAGTTGAAAAGTTTCTAGTTTCTGGTTTCTAGTTTCTGGTTGCAGCAGTCGATTCTCCCTTCTCCTACTCGTCCCATCCTCCTACTCGTCTTATCCTACTCGTCCTATCCTCCTACTCGTCCTATACCCGCTCAATAGAACAGCATCACCCTGCCGTCCCGCGAGGCGGCGATCTGCTCAAGGGAGCGTTCGGCGAATGCACGTACACTTTCGCGCGCGGCACCGGGGCGGGCGAGCGCGGAAAACACTTGCTCCGCCTCTTTACGGCGTCCACCGTTGGCTAGGGCCACACCAAGGCGCGCGAAGGCATCGTCTGCGGGATAGAGCCGGGCCGGGGCGCGCACCGCCGCCGAGAAGAACGCCGCCGCGTCGCGCCAGCGTCCGTCCTTGAGCGCGGCCATCCCAAGGGCCTCGGCCATCAGTCCCTTACGGTCGGATTCCGGGCGCTTCGCTACGCCTGTCGACTCGCCTAGCGCGCGGATGTCGGAGACATCCTCCTTGCGTCCACGCGTTGCGAGCGCGAATGCGAGCTGGCAAGCCGTGTCGTGGTTCCATTCGCAGGCGAGGCTATCGCGGAAATGACGGATACCCGAATCGAAGTCCTTCAAGCGCGCACACTCCTCGCTCGCCACGTGCGAAAGCGCGCGCGGATGCACGGGATCGCACGCGAGAACGCGCGAGAAGGCCGTGTAGTCGTTGCGGAATGTCGGGATGAGGCGGAGAGTGATGAAAAAATGGCAAGACATCATGGCAACGAGAACAAGGCAAACAAGCGTATTCGCCCATTCCCCACTTCCACTTTTCAACCTTTCAACCTTTCCACTTTTCAACAATGCAGCCACAAGCAGCATGGAGATCGCCATCGTGGGAATGTACGTGAAGCGGTCGGCGCGCGCCTCGCGCCCGAAGCTGCCGAACACCCCGAGCGTGGGAGCCACGGCGAAGAGAAAGAAAAGAAGCGAGAAAAGAGCGATGCGTCCGGACGGCCGCCTGATGTCGTCCAGTGGGCTGGCCGCCCTGCCGGCGGCGACAACCCACAACAAGAGAATGGACAATCCTGCGACGGCAGTAAGAATCGTACCCCATCCGTCTGCCGGCAGATTGGCTGAGGGCCAGCGGCAGTCTATGTGGAGATCGAACGGCACGAACGTCTTGAAGATGTAGAGGCCGAGCGACTTGACCGCGTTCAACGCCCTGACAGCAAAAGGCGCAGTGAAGAGCGTGCGCACGTCGTAGCCTTCGGCGTGCGTCTGGGAGTAAACCGCGATCAGCCCCGTTGCAAACGCGATCGGGAGCGTCGCGATTGTGAGAACCGTCCCGTTCCACATTCCCCGTTCCCCGTTCCCCGTTCTCACCATCGCCGCCACGCAGAACGCAAGAAAAGGAAAACACATGCCGGTGGGCTTGCTCATGCACGCCGCAAGGCAGCAAAGGAGAATCAAGAGGAATGAGGTATTGGGGAACGCCCGTCCCACGTCCCGCGTCTCTCGTACCGCCTCTCTCTTGACAATGGCGAGCAGCCCCAGAAGAACAAAGAAAGCACACAGCAACTCCTTGCGTCCGGCGATCCACGCCACGGGCTCCACGCGCATCGGATGCAAAGCCCAGAAAAGCGTAGCCCCCAAGATGATCAATCTTGTCCTGCCGCCCCCCTGTCCTGGCGTCCCGTCGTCCGCTTGCACTATCGCCCCATTGCTCCTCATCCCCGCAAACATCCCCGTCAGCAGCCAATAGAAAAGCACGCTGTTCACGGCGTGGACTGCGGCGTTCACGAGGTGATGCGCGACCATCCCAGGGCCGAAGACCGAGATGTCGAGCATGTACGAGAGGTACGTGAGCGGCATCCAGATGGCGGCATGGCGGAAGGAGCAGAACGCGGCCTTGACATTCACCCAGGAAAGACCGTCCTTCACAAACGGACACAGGAAGGTGTAGTCCTGGTCATCAAAGCGGAGGAACTCGAACGAGAAGGTCTGGGCATAGACCGCAAAGACGACGATGGCAAGCAGAAAAGACTGTCCGTAAACTTTCATTGTTCACAGGAGAGAGCATAGGACGAGTAGGAGCATAAGACGAGTAGGATAGGACGAGTAGGAGGATGGGACGAGTAGGAGAAGGGACAATCGGCTGCCGCAACCAGAAACCAGAAACTAGAAACCTTTCAACCTTTCAACTTTTCAACTTTTCAACCTTTCAACACGTCTAGATGTTCTTCAAATCCAGCGACAGGAGGAACTCAGGATTGGACTTGAACTTCTTCATGCCGCCGAGGACCGAGAGCATGGCACGCTCTGGACCGGCGTCGGCCAGGACCCGCCTGAGGCCCCAGGTCTTCTCGAGCTCGAGGGGGGCGAGGAGAAGATCCTCCTTGCGCGTGCCGGACTTCTCGATGTCGATTGCCGGGAAGATGCGCTTGTCCGCAAGACCGCGGTCCAGAACGAGCTCCATGTTGCCGGTGCCCTTGAACTCCTCGAAAATGACCTCGTCCATTCGCGAGCCGGTGTCTATCAGGGCCGTCGCGAGGATGGTGAGCGAGCCTCCGCCCTCAATGTTGCGCGCCGCGCCGAAGAAGCGCTTCGGGCGGTGGAGGGCGAGTGCGTCCACGCCGCCCGTGAGTATCTTGCCTGAATGTGGCTGGACGGTGTTGTAGGCGCGCGCGAGACGCGTGATGGAGTCGAGCAGGATGACTACGTCCCGGCCGTTCTCCACCTGGCGGCGCGACATCTCTATCACCATCTCGGCCACGTTCACGTGGTGCTGAGGCTCCTCATCGAAGGTGGACGAAAGTACCATAGCCTTCGTGTTGCGCTGCATGTCCGTTACCTCCTCGGGGCGCTCGTCGATCAAAAGCACGATGAGCATCGCCTCGGGATGGTTGGCTGTGATGGCGTTCGCAATCTTCTGGAGGAGGACGGTCTTGCCGACGCGCGGCGGCGCCACGATGATGCCGCGCTGTCCAAAGCCGATGGGCGTGAAGATGTCCACCACGCGCGTCGAGTACTCGGCCGCCGTCGTCTCAAGCACGATCCTTCTCGTGGGGAAGGTGGGGACGAGGTTTTCGAAGTGCACGATTCTCGCAGCCTCGGAGGGTGTCTTGCCGTTCACAGTCAAGACGCCGCCGAGGCCGAAGAGCTTGTCCTTGTCGCGCGGGTCGCGCAGAGGGCCCTCCACCATGTCGCCGGGGCGCAGCATGTGGCGGCGAATCTGCTGCTGCGGAACGAAGACGTCCTCAGGGCAGGCGAGGAAGTTCGTCTTCGCCGAGCGCAGATAGCCGAAGCCCTCCCTCACCACCTCAAGGCAGCCGGAGGCCATGACGGCGCCGCCGCGCGAAAGGTAGCTGCGGATTGCCGCGAAGATGATCTCGTGGCGCTTCATCGCGCCGAGGTCTTCGGGATTGGCGTCCGCCATCATCTTGGCGACAATCGTCGCGTTGTCCCAGGAATGGATGTCCGAAAGCTTGTACTCCGGCAGGTTGGGATCGCGGGGCACTGGAGGCATCGGCTGGTTCTGCGGGCGGTTGTTGTTCCAGTTGCCGCCGTTGTTTCGGTGCCATTTGCCGTTCTTCCACTTCCCGCGCACCTGATTGCCCTGCTGCTGGCCGTTGTTCCAGCCGTTACGGCTGCCCTGCTGCTGGCCGTTCTGCTGCTGGATCGGTTGATTGCCCTGGCCCGGCTGCGAACCATTCGGTTGCGCGGGTTGCTGAAGATTACCCTGCTGCGAGCCGTTCTGCTGAGGATTACTCGGTTGCTGAACATTACCCTGATCCGACTGCTGGCCGCCTTCCTGCTGTCCTTTAGGATTCACTGGCGAATCAGCCTTGGGCGAGGAGGCGTCTTTTTTAGATGAAGAGGCGTCTTTGTCCTGTGCCGCGCCGGAAACGGCGCGGGGCGGCAGATCCGGCGGAGACCATACGATCGTAGATGCTGCAGCCACCTCGGCGCGCGTGGGACGATTCGGCGGCGGCGCGGGACGCGCCGCACTGCCGGAGGGCGATTCAGCGGCGGCGGCCGAAGGGCTGGCCGCCTTGCCGGCATCCACACCTTCGCCAGCAACGGCACCCTCGCCATCGACTGCGGATTTCTTGCGCGGACGTCCTCTGCGCTTCTTTGGAGCCTCGGCCTGATTGCCGTCGGAAACTTCTGCCATATGTCAACCTCTGGTTTTTGATTCTAACCATTCCACCAGACGCTCCGCCTCTGAACGAAGCGCATCGGGAGTGGAATCATTTCTTATCACGTAATGTGCGCGGGCGGCCTTCTCTGCAACGGGCATCTGCGCATCAATGCGCGCCTCTGCCTCCTCGCGGGACTGCCCGCGTGTTTCGGCCATTCGGCGGATCTGCGCCTCCCTCTCCGAAACAAGCGACACTATTATATCATAATCCGTGTCCCAATGCGACTCAAAAAGAAGCGGAATTATCGCAATCTTCGCTGGGCATGGTTTCTGGTTTCTAGCTTCTGGTTTCTGGTTTGCCTTCCGTAACCTTGATGAAGGCGGAAACCTTGGCGAAGGAGGGTTGTCGCTTGTCGCTTGTCGCTTGTCGGATTCCGCATTTGCGAAAAACTCGTCGATGCGCTTTCTCACCAGAGGAAAGAGAATCGATTCGAGATCTGCCCGCGCGGGACACGCCGCACTACCGGAGGCCGAGAACACGAGCTTCGCAAGGGCCACGCGATCGATGCCGCCCGCGGCATCGCGAACAGACTCTCCAAAACGCTTGACGATTGGGACGACGGCCTCGCCGCCGGGCGCCTCCAGCTCATGCACCACATCGTCCGCGTCTATGATGCAGACTCTCAACTGAGACAGATAGCGTGCGAAAAGAGACTTCCCGCACGCTATTCCGCCAGTGAGCGCGATCTTCATGCCGCTGTGGCCGTGACTAACACGGCCCTCCCGCAGAAGACGCGCCTACTTCTCCGCCGACGCCGGCGCGGGGGCCTTCGCGGCTTCAGGCGCCTTCGCGGAATCGGATCCGCCCATCATCATCTGACGGCCGTTGGGATCGACGAGCCGCGCAGTCACAAAGAGAAGCAGATTGCGCTTGTCGCTCCACTCGCTGCGGCTGCGGAAGAAGCGCCCGATCCACGGAATGTCGCCGAGGAACGGAATCTTGTCCTCCATCGACTTGCGCTCCTCGGTGATGAGGCCGCCCATAACGAGCGTCGAACCGTTGTAGAGCGAGACATGCGTCTCTATTGAGCGGACCTTGAAGAACGGCTGCTCCATCGGCACGTTGAACCACATGTCGCCGCCCGTCATCTGCTGGTACACCTGGGCGTTCTCGGACATCACCGACGCCATCGGCACCCTCATGCCGTAGTCCTTCCACGTAGGTTCGGAGATGATCTGCGGCTTGAGCTCGAGGTTGATCATCTGGCCCTCGGCGGAGACTTCGGGCGTCACATCGAGTATCACGCCCACCTCGCGCATCGTGAAGTTCTGAGGCTCCACCATCGGGAGGATCTTGCCGTCGCCGCCACCGGAGCCGCTGGTGGAAACTGAAGAGGAGGACGAGGAGGAAGTCGACTGGATCGTCACATCGTAGTCCTGCGGATAGATGTATTCAGTCACCACCTTGATCACTGCCTCCTGACCGGACTTGGTCACGACCTTCGGCGCGGACAAGAGGTCCGTGTCGCTCCTCTGCGAGAGCATGTGGAGAATCATCGAGAGGTCTGCGTTGCCGAGGAAGGCGTTTAGCTTCATGAACTGGTCGTTGTTCGACTGTCCCTCGCCGGAGATGTGGTTGCCCTGCTGCGAGAGGTAGCGCATGCCGGTGGAATAGTCCGTGCCATTGATGGCGTTCATGCCGACATTCTTGCCGGTACGCGTGCGCGTATAAGACATTGGAACGTCTTTCGCGATTGTATAAGTGGTAGACTTAGTAGTCGGATTGCCGTCTGCATCAAATGTGTCTTGATCAAAAGTTCCCGTAATGTCCCCGCGACTTGCAACTCGCGAATTACTCCACTGTCCCCAATTTCCCGAAGCCGATGAATTTATAGAGCCGTCTGGATTATATGCTACCCTGCCGTCAAAAGGACCACTATTCCATTTTCTCCAAGATGTCCCGCCGGGAACTGTTGCCACTTGAGTAACATAATCCCATCCTGTACCATTAGGAGCGAGTATCTGATTCTGAACAACACCTTCTGTATCAAGTGCCGTATACTGCGCGATGTCCTTAAGTCCAAGCACCTTGCCGAGCTTGCCGCCTACGTTGAAGGAGTAGTCGGAGTTGAGGAGCCACTCGAACCCGAGGGAGTTTAGGTCTTCCTGGGCCACTTCCACGAAGCGCGTCTCGATCTCGATCATCGTGGGCGTCACGTTCATTTCGTTCAGCGCCTGCTCGAAGACCGCAAGCTGGTCTGCCGTGTTCGTCACGCGCAGCTTGCCGAGCGACTTGATGTAGGATATCTGCGAACCCTTAGGCCACTGCACGCCCATCTCGGTGAAGATGCGCTTCCATGCGAGCGTCTGGTCGGTGTTCTCGTCGTCGCCCTCCTTGTCGTTGCCGAATCCGCCGGACTTCATCTCCTTCATGTCGCTGGAGGCGCCGCTCATGCGCTCTGCGAAGTTCTCGGTCACGGTGTAGGAGCGCGTGATGAGCTCGTCGGTGGTCACGTCTTTGGGCATGACCATGATGACGGGACCCTGCACATTGAACTTGAAGCCGGATATCTTGCAGACCTGCTTCAAGGCGTCCCAGAGCGAGAGGTTGGAAGCCGTGATGTTCGGAATCTGGGGCACCTCCCCCGCGCCGCCGCCCTCGCCCTCTTCGGCGTTGGCGGAGAAGTCGTTGGAGTCCTCGGCAGCGGGCTTCGCCTCGCCGCCGCCGGTGAGCACCTTGCCGATGTCCAAGACAAAGTTGAAGCCACGCTGGTCGACGGGGATCTCAGGACGGTCGTAGTCCTTGGACGCCTGGCGGAAGTAGTCCACCGCGTCGATGATCGTTGCGGGCGGACGGAATGAGATCGAAGGCAGGATCATCTCCTTCATGCGCTTCTCGATCGACTGCTCGAGCGAACGCTCCGGATCGCCGCTGACAGGCGACTGCACCGTACCGCCGTCGACACTCTTCAACTCCGGAGAATTGACGGCGTACACCGGACGCCACGCCGCGCTCACGTCGGCGATCATGCCCTTGCGCGTGGCGGCACGTTCCTTCTGCAGAATCTCGTCGCGGCGGCGCTGGATGCGCGCCCTGAGGGCGAGCGCCTCGCTGTTGTAGGGATCGGTGCGCAGGACGAGATCACACTGGTCAAGAGCGTTGTCCAAATCAGAGACGGTAAGATACTGAGCAGAACGGCGGAGACGGCGGCGGACGACATCGCGGCTTTCCTTGTAGTCCGGCTCGTTGCGGCGATGCTGAATCTCCGTGACATCCCTCTCCGCGTCCATCTCCTTCTCATCACTAATCGCGCCCTTGAGCTGCGCCGCACGGGGATGACCGAGGGCGACCGCCTCATCGGCCAGATCTCTCGCCCGTCCAATGTCGCCCTGCTTCACAGCCAGTTTGGCGTTCTGATAACGGGCCTCCGCCATGCCCTCCAGACACTCCCTCTTCAAGGTACGCGTCTCCTCGCGGTCGTTGAGATGCGCGGCGGCTAGACGATACTGCTTGTAGGCCATGTCCCAGTCGCGCTCGGCCATCGCCTTGCGGGCATTGAGAAGCTCGCGCTCCGCCTGCTGGTCAAGAGATCTGCGGCGCAGTTCTTCAGTGGCGACCAAATCGGAAATAAGCTCGGCGTCCGGATGATCGGCGAATGCGGGCTTGGCGGGCGCAGGGGCTGCGGCAACTGCAGGAGCGGCAGGCGCGGGGGCGGCAGAAGAAGGCGCGGGCGGGGCGACCACAACTATCGGAGCCACAGAAGCCTCCTCCTTCTTCTCCTCAGCAACTACAGGAGCAGCGGGAGCGGGCTCGGCGGCGGCGGGTTCAGCGGCAGCAGGCGCCTCCTCCTTCTTACCCTCAGCCATTGCAGGAGCGGCGGGCGCAGGCTCGGCGGCGGCAGCGGGTTCAGCGGCAGCAGGCGCCTCCTCCTTCTTATCCTCAGCCATTGCAGGAGCGGCGGGCGCAGGCTCGGCGGCGGAGGAGGGTTCGGCGGCGGCAGGCACCTCCTCCTTCTTCTCCTCAGCGACTGCAGGAGCGGCGGGCGCGGGTTCGGCCGCGGGAGCCTCCTCCTTCTTCTCCTCGGCGACTGCAGGAGCGGGAGCCTCTTCCTTCTTCTCCTCCACGACTGCAGGAGCGGGAGCCTCTTCCTTCTTCTCCTCCGCGACCGCCGGGGCGGTCGGCGCGGGAGCGGCCGCAGGGGCCTCTTCCTTCTTCTCCTCCGCAACTGCAGGGGCGGGAGCCTCTTCTTTCTTCTCCTCGGCGACTGCCGGGGCGGCCGGCGCGGGAGCGGCCGCAGGGGCCTCTTCCTTCTTCTCTTCCGCAACTGCAGGGGCGGGTGCCTCTTCTTTCTTCTCCTCGGCGACTGCCGGGGCGGCGGGCGCAGGCACGGGTTCTACCGCAGGGGCATCATCCTTCTTCTCCTCGGCTGGCTTCGCCTCGGCTGCAGGAGCAGTGGCCTCTTCGGTCTTCGCCTTCTCGCCTTGCTGCGCGGCCGGCTTCTTCTCCAATTCGCCCAGCAAGCTGTCAAGGTCATCCTGCGCAAAAATGGGCGCAAAGACCAAGAACGCCACGCACAGCGCACTAAGTATTTTCATCGTGTTCTCCTTCTTCATCGAGACCGTTCCTTAAAGGATTTGTAAATAATACATTATTTAGACGGAGGAATCAAGGGGTCTCCAACGTCTTTTGTTTTTTATCCAAGAGCCCCTCCAAGACCACCGAACACCCGTTCTTGGCCTTCGTCTTGAGGGAGACGACACGGTACTTCACTCCGTTGAGATCGATTTCGTCGCCTTCCTTCACAGTGAACGTCTTGCCGCCGAAGCGATCCCAAGCGAGTGTCGCCTGGGAATCCACGGCTATCTTGCGATCATTGACACGGAGGACCATTTTACGACCTCCGTCCTTCTGGGTGACCTCCACGGTGGAAACGTCCACCACCTTCTTGGCCTTCATCTTGCCGGAGCCCTGTATGACGCGTTCCTCGGAGAGCTTCTTGTAGTCGCCAGCGATCCAGCCAGTCTTTCCGATCTCCTCGCCGTTCTTCACGCTGTAAGTCTTGTCGTAGGCGGTGCGCGACTGGAGATTCTGGAAAACATATCGATGGCCGCCGGGAATTGGCATCTCGGTCTTGAACCAGAACGGAAGCAATATCTGCTTGAGCCCGCCCTGGACGGTGAGATAGTCGAGATAGTCAGGATGAGAATCCTTGTTGGTGGGATCCGTCTTGGCCGCGAACTCCTCGGCGTTGGTGAAGCCGTCGCCGTCGGAATCCTTGTCGGCGTCGGCACCGTCGTTGGGATTCAAGCCGTACTTGGTCTCCCAGTCGTTGGGAAGACCGTCGTTGTCGGCGTCGGCACTTGGCTTCTCCTGTGCTTTCTGCTGCTGGGCACAGAACGGACAGACCTCCACGCCCACGGGTATCGGCTTGCCGCATCCCTTCACGGCCTCGTCGCCGGGCTTGCAGAACCCTCTCTTCTCGGACGCGAGGAAACTGCCGGCCTTGGGATCGATGGCGTTGAGGGCCGGAGGGGTCTTCGCAAGACGCTGGGCCGCATTGAGAATATCTATGGCGACCGGCGCCACTTCGTCGTGAGCGGGCTTGGCGGCGGCAAGCCAGGCCTCACGCTGCTGAACCGCCGCATCAGGCGACCTGCTCAACGCAGGCAGCAGCAAAACGATCGAAGCGGCAAGCGCCGCCATCCCCAGAATCGCCACGAGCCAGTCGTAGTGGGCCTTGAAGAAATTCTCCTTCTGCTTCATTTGCTTGCCTCCTTGGTGACGGCCTTCTTCGGCGCGGCGCTCCCGTCTTTTCCAGGCGCGGCTCCCGTCTTCGCCGCATCGGCGGCGGCCTTGGCGGGAGCAGCGCTCTCATTGATGCCGCCGGTGCCGAAGTCCCACACGACAAGCGTTAGATCCACCTGCATTGGCGAACCGGCCTCAGGATCCGCGACGAGCGTCGGGACGGCGGCCTCGCCTTGCGCCGCGCCCGGCGCCCCCGCCGTCTGCTGAACCTCGGCGTTCCTTCTTCTTCTACGTCCGCCGCCAGACGCTGCGGCAGACGCGGCCGCCGCCTTGGCGGCATCAGCCGCATCCATGCGCGAAACAATGTCGTCTTCGGTCATCTTGAACGCGAGGTTCTTTACGACGATGAACCGATTGTCCGCAGAGAAGGCATTAAGAGTCTTCACAAGCGCGTCAGGTCGCGCAGTGAACACGAAGCCGAACTCCAGGCTTGTGGGCATGGGCCCCTCTGGCGTCTTGTCCTTCTTCGGCTTCGACTTCTTCTTGGCGCCCTTGGCCTGCTGGTCGTCGGGTGGCGGCGCCTCGACACGGCGCACCTCCTTTATCTCGAGCGCACCGGCTCTGGCAAGAGTCACGACGACGTGCTTGATCACGTCCAGCTGGGCGGCAAGGCGGGGGACGTCCTTGACGTCGGGCAGGACGCCACCCTCGCCAAGATAGGCGTCGAATCCGAACATGAACCCGGAACCGGCCAGATGACCCGCGGCCGCTCCCGGCAACGAACGCATCTTCGCGACCGTCTTGGTGAGACGCTGCTTGAAGATCGGCGGCGTCTCCTCGGCCACCTTGGTGTCGCCGCGCGCCGCATAGGCGCGCGCTCCTTCGAGCCAGGACGCCAACACGGCCTGGTTCGTCTTAGCCTCGGCAATGGTCTTCGCGGACGGAAACACCGGCGCGTCGTTGAAGCGCTGGAATGACGCCGTCTCCACCGCCAGCTCCTCCTCCTGCTCGCCACGCCCCGTGAAGGCGTCGTAGAGGAACCACCCCAAAACACCGGCGGCAAGCACAAAGCCCGTGGCCGACGACGCAGCGACTATCTGCTTCTTGGAAAGACTCATTCCCGAGCCCCTTTCTTCTCGGAGATCTTCACGATGGACGGCGCGTCCGCAAACTCCATGCGGATGGCGAACTCCACTAGACAGCCCTTCACGTCCTTCTGCGAGACGATCTTGACAGTGTCGGGAACAATCATATGCTTGCCCTTCAGCTTGTTCTGGACGATTTCGGCGCTGGTGGACTTCTTGCCTCCATTTGCATCCGCCCACGACGCCTCGGCCTTCGCCAGCTCGTCGCTCCATCCGCGCACCGTGACGCGCACTCCTTCATGGCCCTTGCCAGTCACGCGCCCCCTTGCGTCCTTGGTCTCGACAGGAGCGATGGGGGTCCACTCCGTTATCCACATTCCCGGCACAAGCGACTCGCGCACAGCCCTGAGGCGCAGCAGCGCCGCCGGGCGCGACCAAAGGAGAGCGGCGAACTCGTCGCACGTCTCCATCCCGGCGCGGACGGAGTCCTGCTCGCCTTTGAGCTTCGACTCGAGCGACTTAAGCTTCGCGGTGCGCGCGGAGACGGCCTCCGTCTCGGCTCGCGCCACGTCCGCCGCCTGGCTCTGCGCGAAGATGCCCACGCCTAGGGCCGCGAGAAACGCGACGGCGCCCGCCACGAGGAACGGAATGCGCTTCATGGCCTGCGCCTCGCGGATCAGCTCCGGCGGCATCAGGTTGATCTTCATCGCCGCCGCGTCGGCGGCGCGGAGGGCGAGGCCGGCGGACTCCGCGAGCGACAGCACGTCGCCCTCGAGCGCGGCCTTGTCCACCCTCGGCCCCACCGCTATGCGCTGGAACGGATCGAGGTACAGCACCTCGATCTGAAGCGTATCGGCGAAGAACTCGTCCAGCTGCGGCAGACGGGCGCTGCCGCCCGTGAGGAACAGACGCGACGGCGCGCTGCCGCCCTGCTGGGAGCGGTAGAAGTTCACGGAACGTGATATCTCGGCGTGCAGACGCGTGAGAACCGTGCGGATCACCTTCGAGATGCGATCGTTGATCTCGTCCTCGTCCTCCATCACGCCGCCGAGCGACACGTATCCGCGCTCCAGCTTGAGCTGCTCGGCCTCCTCGATGGAGCAGCCGAACGCCTGCGCGATGTCCTTCGTGATCGTGTTGCCCGCCACCGAGATGGAACGGTTGTAGATCTTGGCGCCCTCGATGAGGATGAGATTCGTCGTCTTAGAGCCGATGTCCAGCACCACGTTGCAGCCGTCAAGACCGGGATAGGAGGCCATTAGGGCGTTGTAGATGGACATCGGGGCGACGTCCACCACGGACGGCTTGAGCCCGGCGGAGCGCACAGCGTCGGTGACGGACGTCACCTGGTCGAGCTTCGCCGCCACGATCATGGCGGCCTCCTCGCCCTCTGGGGTCGTTCCAAGGAACTGGTGGTCAGAGACGATCTCGTCCACCGGGAACGGCACGTTCTGCTCGATCTCGTAGTGGACAAGCTCCTCGAGCCTGTCGGGAGACGAGGCCGGGAACTTCGCAAACCTCAGAAACACCATCTGCCCGCTGAGAGAGAGCATGAGCGGAGCGGGCTTGATGCCCTTCTCCCGCATGATCGAGTGGATGGCTGGGGTGAGCGTCGCGTCCATCGACGCGGCGGCATCCGCGTCAAGCTGCGGAAGATCGGCGCTGCCGTACGCGGTCAGCGAGACGGAACGCCCGCTTAGCGAGTACTCGGCCAAAGTGGCTTTCGCCGCGCCGATGCTCAGTGTTAGGAATCTTGACATCGTTTAAAACTTCTGGTTTCTAGTTTCTGGTTTCTAGTGGCGGGCTTCCAGGCTAGGTTTCTGGTTTCTAGTTTCTGATGGCGGGTACCGAGGCTACGGTTGCTGATTGTCGGCTCTCGAATGCCCTGTCTCCTGTCACTTCAACCTTTCAACCTTTCAACTTTTCAACCCCTCAACCAACTACTGGACCTGTTCATAGTCTGCGTTGTTCACGAGCCAGAAAGGCGTCTTGGAACGGTCAACGAGCCCCTGACGACGCTCAACCTGGTTCACGCTCTCGCCCTTCACGGTCTTCTTCCAGCTCATGAAAGAATCATACTCCCACCACTTTTCGTTGTTCTTCTTCATGGCGGTGGCCACGTCGCCAGACATGTTCTCGGTCTGGCTGGCAAGCTCGTCGCCCTCCTTGTTGGTGATGATCAGCGTCACGGTGCAAGGCTCGCCGAAACGCTCGTAATGCGACGGCGGCAGGCACACGCACGCCATGTGGGAGCCCTTCTTGATGTCCACATAGCGCACCGTGGCGTTGTAGTAGGAGTAAGTGGAAGGCGGATTCTTCCTGTCGATCTCCTTGGCCTTGGAACCATCTAGCAGTACATGCCAGGTGAATGTAAGTTCGTCCTGCCACTTGGCCATAGTGGTGTACTTCGCCTCAAGCACAATCCACTGGCGCGGCTTGCCGCCGAGGGGCGGTAGAAGCTTTCCGTTCGCCTGGAGGTTGGGCGCGCTTGCGAGGCAGGTTCCGCCGGGGCGGGCAGGAGTGTCTATGGTGCAGTATGCGTCACGGCCCTTGGCCACGGCTTCGCCGCCGTCGGCCCCGCGGGCACCCTTGCTGCGCTTTGACTGCGCCGCAACCGTGGCCGCACACGCGACCACCAACGCCAAAATCATCAGTTTCTTCATTGTTTTCTCCTTTTCGTTTCCAAGCTTTTTCTTGTTGTCTCTGTTAGATTCTTTTTCTTGTCTTTTGCCGGACATTCGACAACCGACATCCAACACCCATACTAACGACTAACTACTAACGACTAACGACTACCCCTCCTACATGACTTTCATCCTCGGCAGGTCCTGGATGTCCACGACGCCTAGTAATTTACCATTTTCGTCGCAAACGGGCAAGTCGTCAATTCTACGCTTCTCGAAGACGCGCAGAACGTCCACCGCGAGCGCGTCTGCGCCGATGGACAACGGAGAGCGCGTCATCAGGCTAGAGACTGGAATGCCGAGGATGTCCTGGTAGGGCGGCCGCCCCGCGGCCGCCGCATGCGCAGCGATGGCGTCCCCGCCGTCGTTCGCGGCGGCGCGGCGGAAGTCGCCGTCGGTGAAGATGCCGAGGAGCCTGCCGTCTGTGTCCAGCACCACGGCAGATCCGCTCTGCGTCTTCGTCATGGCAAGCAACGTCTCGAGGATGGTCGTCTCCGGAGCCACCGCCGCCACGCGCTCTCCCGTGCGCATCACGTCCGTCACCTTCAGGAGAAGAGCACGGCCGATGGCGCCTGCTGGGTGGTTCAGCGCATAGCTCTCCTTGTCGAACCGCCGCGCGTCGATGAGCGCCATCGCAACGGCGTCCCCCATCACCATCATGGCAGTGGCGGACGTCGTGGGCGCCATGCCGAACGGACACGCTTCGGGCCCGCAAGGCGTCTCAAGCACCACGTCTGCAAGCTTCGCGAGCGTCGAGTCCGCACGCCCCGTGAGCGCCACCACCTTTAGCCCGTGGCGGCGGATCGCAGGAATTAGGCGCACAACCTCCTCCGACTCTCCGCTGAACGAAAGCGCAAGCAACACGTCCTTCGCCGCCGTCATCCCCAGATCCCCGTGCATCGCCTGGACTGGATTGAGGACTATCGAGCATGAACCGGTGGACGCCAGAATCGCACTCGTCTTCTCCGCCACGTGAAGGCTCTTCCCGACCCCGGTCACCACGATCTTGCCGCCGCCGTCAAGACACTCCAAAAGCAGATCCAACGTCTTTGCGAAAGAATCTCCCAGCGAGTCGCGGACACGCCCAAGGCCTTCGATCTCGCAATCGAACACCTCTTTTGCGAGGGCTATGGGATTCTGGGTTGACATAGATTTGGTTTCTAGCTTAGAGCTTAGAGCTTTGAGCTTTGAGCTTTGGCTTTGGGAGTTGTTTTTTTGAAGTTTGAAATTTGGTTTGGTTTTTAGCTTTTAGCTCTAAGCTCCAAGCTCTAAGCTAACGCCCCACCGACTGCAACAATGTGACGCAGATTGTCCCGACGATGTCCTCGGCGCTGCATCCGCGCGAAAGGTCGTTCATGGCCTTGGCAAGACCCTGTAGGCACGGGCCGATCGCCGTGGCGCCGCCCAGGCGCTGCGCGATCTTGTAGCCGATGTTTCCAGCCTGGAGATCCGGGAACACGAACACGTTCGCATTGCCCTGGATGTCGCCGCCGGGATTCTTGAGCTGGCCCACGGAGGGGACGATCGCGGCGTCGAACTGAAGCTCGCCGTCCATCTTGACTCCGGCCTCCGCGAAGCGGGGCTTCGCAAGCTCAACGGCCTGCTGCACCTTCGAGACGAGATCGTGCGAAGCGGATCCCTTCGTGGAGAAGGAGAGGAACGCGACGCGCGGCTCGTTGCCCGTGAGCGAACGGTACGTCTCGGCCGAGGAAAGGCCGATGTCCACAAGCTGCTCGGCCGTGGGGCATGGAATCACGGCGCAGTCGCCGAAGGCGAGGACAGTGTCGCCGGACGGCGTGGGCTCGCGAAGGTCGAGGATGAAGCAGGAAGAGGCAGTCTTCACGCCCTTCTGCGTTCCAAGCGTGTGGAACGCTGCGCGGAGCATGTCCCCGGTGGATGCTATGGAGCCGGCCACGAGTCCGTCCACGCGCCCGAGCTTCACCATCATGCCGCCGAAGTAGATGCGCTTCGTGCGGAGCGTCTTCTGCGCACCCGCGAGGTCGATGATCTTCTGCTTCTCTGCGGGCTTCTTCGCCTCCTTGGCGTTCCACGCCTCGAGATAGGCCGCCTCGAGATCGGGGTCGCCTTTGGTGTAGTCGATCGTCTTGATTCCGCGATCGGCCAAGCTCAGCTTGGCCTTCTGCTCTGCGGCGGCGATCTCCTCGGGCGTACCCAGGACGATCGGCGTGCATATCTTGCGGTCGACAACGGCACAGGCGGCCGTGATGACGCGCGGGTCCATGCCCTCCGGCAGAACGATCGTCCCGTTCAGCGCGGAGGCCTTTTCGATTATCTTTGCTATTGCTGACATAAGTCGCTGGCTTCTTGTTTCTGGTTTCTAGTTTCTGGCTTCTGGCCGTAAAATGTTGTAATACTCTTTTCCCTTTTACCTCTCAACCCTCTCTAAGCTCCAAGCTCCAAGCTCTAAGCTTTAGAACTAATACCCCCCTGTTCACTTTGCGAGCACCACCACCGTCTCGCGGGCGATCATAAGCTCCTCGTTCGTGGGGATCACGACAACGGGGATCTTCGAATCCTTCGCGGAGATGACGCCGGTCTTGCCGCCCACAATCGCCTTGTTGGCCTTCTTGTCGAGCTTCACGCCGAGGGCGCCGAGGCGCTTGACGATCTGCTCGCGCAGCTCCCAGGCGTTCTCGCCGATGCCGCCCGCCATCACTATGGCGTCCGCGCCGCCGATGAGCGTGTTGTAGCCGCCCACGAAAAGCGCGGCGCGGTGGCCGAACATCTCAAGGGCCTCGATGGAGTCGAGATCGCCCTTCGCGGCCTTGGCGCAGACGTCGCGAGTGTCGCCGCCGAACGCGCCCGTGAGGCCCTGGAATCCGCTCTCCTTGTTGAGCATCTTGTCGAGCTGCTCCACCGTGAAGCCCTGCTTCGCGAGGTAGAAGAGCGCGCCGGCGTCGATGCACCCGGAGCGCGTGCCCATCACGAGGCCGTCGAGCGGGGTTAGGCCCATCGTCGTGTCCATGCACTCGCCCTTCCTCACGGCGGCGATGGAGGAGCCGTTGCCGAGGTGGCACGTTACGAGGTTCACCTTGGAGACTGGCTTCTTCAGGAAAGCGGCCGCCGCCTGGGTGAGGAACTTGTGGCTCGTTCCGTGGAATCCGTACTTGCGCACGCCGTACTTGCGCGCCGTCTTGCGAGGGATGGCGTACTGGTAGGCGCAACCGGGCATGGTCTGGTGGAACGCTGTGTCGAAGACGCCAACGTTCGGGATCCCCTTCGCAGCCTTCTCGCACGCCTCTATACCCTGGAGGTTGGCCGGGTTGTGGAGCGGCGCGAGCGGGAAGCACTTCCGTACCATCGCCTTTGCGGCTGCCGTCATGCGCGTCGGGGCGGCGAACTTGTCGGCGCCGTGCACCACGCGATGGCCGATGGCGTCGAGCTCCGAGAGGGACTTGACGACCCCGTTTCCGGGGTCGCACAAGACGGCCATCACCTGGCGAATGGCCTCCACATGATCCTTCATCGGAATCTCGCGCACGAGCTTATCGCAGCCCGTCTTCGTGTACACGAGACGGCTGCCGGCTATGCCGATGCGCTCGACGAGGCCCTTGCAGAGCATCGCCTCGCGCGCCATGTCGAATAGCTGGAACTTCAGAGAGCTCGAGCCGCAGTTGACGACGAGAACTTTATTGATCTTTCTGGCAGATTTCATTTCATTCACTCCACGGTCACCTTGAAGAAGCCCGACTGCCCGCTCATGCTCGCCTTGAGCGCGGTATTGAGAGCGTCAAGCTTCGTCTGGTCAAGCTTGCCGTCCACAGTGTTGACGGCGAAGGTGTCGGACTGCGTGTCTACAAGCGTCCAATCGCCGCCGAGCGCATCGGTCTTCCACAGTTTGAGCGTGACAGCGACGTTCACAGATCCGATGTTCGTCGCCTTGAGCGTGCTCGGATCGATCGCGGTGGGCACGTCCACGGCCAAGTCGACTCCCTTGTCCACGGAGAAGGACGTTATGCGAACAACAGGCTCGAGAAGCGGATCGGTGGCGGAGAGGCCCGACATCGCCATCGCATAGTCCAGACGCAGAGCGGAGATCTCCTCGTCGTCGGAGAAGTGCGTAAGCATCGAGACATACGGCAGCGACAGCACGCCGGCGTCGAGGTTGGCGTATATGCTGAATGCGCTTGCGGTGTTGCCGTCCACCACCACCGTATAGGGAGAGGTCGTGCCCGTGACGGTCTTGTTGTAGGAATCCGGCAGGCCGTCGTTGTCAGCGTCCACGTCTTCAACGTAGATCACGGCCTCCGGCACCTTCGTCTCGCCGACGACAATCTCGTAGGCGCGCGGCGTCCAGACGTCCTTGCGGTCGGTGCCCATGTAGCAGCCGTAGCCCCAGGACTCACCGACATCGCGCACACGGTCACCGTCTGTGTCGATGAACGCGCGCAGATACCACTTGCCGGCGGACAAGCCCTTCAACTCGGCGTTGAACGTGATCTGGTTGGTGGCGGACATCGTATCGACGTTCTGAACATACGTTGCAGCCGCAGGCGCACCCGCGAAGTCCGGCGAAGCGAACGCCTCGACTCGGACGAGGTTCGCGAGCGACGCCGTGTTCGTGGAGGTCGTCACCGGCCCGAAGTACTTGACAGCCACCTCGATCCTGCCCTTGCCGGAGAGCGCGCCGCCGCCGACATCCGTGCGGAACGACATCGTGGTCTCACTCGAATTCGGCTGATAGAACTTGGCGTCAAGCATCGAGACCGTCCAGGTGTAGGCCGCATCATTCTCAAATACTTTGCCGTTCCCAAGCACCTCACCGACGTGGAGATCGTCAGGCGTCCAGATGTAGACACCGTTCACATCACGTGGCGGCGCATGACGGACACCGGAATCATAGATGATCGATGAACCCTTGCGGACACGCAGCTGGAACGCGGGATACGCCTTGCCGATCGTATTGGCATGCGTCCACTTGAACGTAGGACGTGCATCCGTCAACACGCCGCTCGGCGAAACCGGAGTGGCCCTGGTCTGCGCACCGAGAGCCCCCTGTTCAAACCCATTGACAAACAAGGTGGCGAGACAGTTGTTTGTAGTAGTTGCACCATACGTACCATTACCAATCACTATCGCGTAGGAAACCCTGACAATGTCAGCATACGAAATCCCAACATTGTCAGCACCAGTTGCGAGGTTGGCCCAATCCAAGTCCCAAGGCAAGATGCCATCCGAATTTCTCGTGAGATTCAACTCCGTGAAATAGGGAGAGACGTTAAGATTCAGAACATTATTGTACACAGAGGCATTAGCATACTTGTAGGTACGCGTACTACTATTGTAGCTCCCGCGCCACAGCGAATTGATATCGTTTCTGACTATGCGGACTCTTACCGCAGACATTATAGAAGGCATCTGGTCACCGGGCAAAGCAGTAACTATATTAGGATATATGGTATACCCATTTACACCACGATCATTAAGCGACACCTGCGCCAATGCCTCATTTGCACGTATCATCCCTGCAACATCGAAACGCATTACGGATGCATGTGTGTCGGTGAGGCCGATCGCGAACTCGGCCTGTTTCCAGCCGACGTCCACATCAGTGGCGATGCCATATGGCGCTCCTGGCGTCCAATCGCCTGAACCAGACGTCGAGCCTCCGGAATTTCCGGAACCAGTCGACGAGCCGCTGGATCCGCCAGAGGATGCAACCTGCGCGTACACCACGAACGTATGCTTGCCCTCGGTGAGCGCGCCGGAATCCGGGACCTCGAGGACGAGCTGTCCGTTCACTGCGGTACGGCCGGTCCAGACGGCCTCGGGGCCGACTGCAGTGTTCGTTCCGGTCCAAGCCTTCACGGTATAGTTGGAGGACATCTGATGCCCGCTGTAGAAGACATTCACCTTCACAGTCGGAACGGGCGTTCCGGGATAGGCGAACACCTCGCGGAACTCGTTGGTCACCTCGTTCCAGGAGATGCCCGACGTGCCGTTGCCCATGTCCCAGGCGGTGTAGCCGTTCCCCTGGGTGTATCCGTACTTGTTCTGCAGCTCCTGGGTGAGGGCGAGGGCCTCTTCCTCCGTGAGACCAGTACGGGCCACGGTATTCGTCACAACGCCCATGTCAACCAGTTTGGCGCCACCGTCAACGACCGCGCGCATCTCGGAGAAGTTGCTCCAGCCGTCGCCGTCGGAGTCGGCGTTGGCGTCGTAGCGGTAGGAGTCGAGCGGGCCTACGAGGTTCTGGACCTCGTTGGACGTCTCAAGGTAGGACTCCATGAAGTCATGGTCGGTGAACATCTCGCCGAGGTAGAGAGAGCCCACGCGCAGGAAATAGTCTGGCACCAGCTGGCCGCCGCCGTCCCACGCATCGGAGTGGGAGATGCGGCGGTCGGCGAACACGTCCGGGAATGCGACGTCGGAACCGTCGAATCCGCGAGACACGAGGAACTCCACGAAGTTCGGCAGCAAGTCGTTGTCGTCATCGCCGCGGAGGTTGCCCTCCTTTATGTGGTAGATGTAGGCATCGGCGTCGGAGATGCCGTCACCGTCGCTGTCCGCCGCCCACGGGTCGGTGGGCAGATACTTGGCTGCGGCGGCGCGCATGTCGTACTCGTCAAGCCAGGAGAGTCCGCCGGATGGCGAGACCTCGCGAGCCTTGGCCTTGTCCGTCCACGGCGAGACCACCACGCTTCCGGCGTTCGCGCCGTGTGCGAGAGCGTCCTTGCCGCCGCCGAACATAACGTAGAGCTGCCAGCCGTCGGCGATGCCGTCGAGGTTGCCGTCTGCCGTGTTCGGGAGAATCGTCCACTTCGCCCAGAGCGAATTGCCAGCCGTCTCTGCCGTGAACGAGACCCCGTTGGTGTTCATGGTGTTCTCGTCTACGTCCTGGAATCCAATCGCCTGCAGATAGCGGGCAACGAGATACTTGTCGAGCGCGGTGAAGGGCTTGGAACGGCCGACCGTGTCGAACGCCGTGGCGACGCCACTTTCAAATCCGTGCTCGGCGTACACCTGGGCGTGGACGCGCGCAGCGCGCACCGTCTCGACGTTCGTGATGTACACGTCCGCCGCAACAGCCACATTCGTGCCGAGGCCGTACACCGTCGGGTTGTTGCGGTCCGCGCCGTAGGCGTACCAGGAGGCAAGCGGATATCCCGCCGCCGCTTCGTTCACCCGCGGAGAGTAGAGCGTGGTCTCGTTCGGCACCACGATGTACTCCACACCGTTGTCGAGCGTCACGAAATACGTCGCGAACTCTTCGTAGGCCATCATGTCGCCTTCCAGGTATTCGTCGCCGTCGGGCGAACCAGGGTCGGTGTCTGCGAACTTGACCTCCCAGCCGTCGGGCATGCCGTCGCCGTCGGTGTCCCACTTCGTGGCGATGGTCTCGGCATCCTCCTCCTCATCGTCGGTGAGGCCGTCTCCGTCGCGGTCGCCACCGGAGACGAACACGTCGGAACCGGTGCCGTCGAACTCAAGGCAGTCGGGAATCTCGTTCTGGTTGACGTCGGTGTCCTCGATGTATATGACCGAGGTCGCGGCCGACGACAGCACCAGACTGTCGGGAACAGTCAGACCGCGAGGCGTAAAGAGGAACGGCGAGTTGCGGCCGACATTGTTCACGTAGCCCCAGCTCTCCCACGCGTCCTTCTTTCCGTTGTCGTTGGCGTCGATGAAAGCACGCAGATACACGGTGCCGGCAGGCACGCCGTGGAGCGTCGCGTTCACAGTGGAATTGTCCTCGATCGAATCAAGGAGACCGTCGGAGAGATCGGCGCGCACGCGGGCAAGAGGCTCGCCTGAGAAGTCGGCCGAGCCGAACGCCTCGACGATGACCTTGCCGTCGATGTTGAGCTGCCCGACGCTATTTGTCCGCGCCGGATCGCGGTCTGGGCCATAGTAGCGCACCACAGCGGCCGCAAGACCGTATCCGGTGCGCGTGAGCGGGTAGCGGTTCTGGTTCCTGACGTCCATCTGGAAACCGGCCCAGGGCGACCAGGCACCTTCCTCGTCCGAACGGTACTTCGCATTGAAGAGGGCGACGCGCCATTCGTAGTTGGAGCCGTCAAGCAAGACGTTCTCCGCGCCGTTCGTCATAGGCATGTCGACGAACACGGAGGCCGTGTACTGGTGTCCGGAAGAACCGTCCACAAGCCCCGTGCGTCCAGGCATGCGGCGGAACCCGGTGTCATAGAGCGTCTCATCTGCGTCCTTCGCGCGGATCTGTAGCCGGAATGCGGTTGCGGTGTCGTCGGACGCAGTCCAGGAGAACTTCGGCGCGGCGGAATACACCGGCGCGGCGGAGACCGGTGCGACGGGCGTCCCGACAGGGCGGGAAGTCGTGTAGCCGTTCACGAACGTGGCGATCACCTTGTTCGTGACGATTCCGTCAACACCCGTGCCGGACTCTTCTATCGCATACGTCACGGTGTTGATCGCGTCTGGACTGATTCCAAGCTTTGCCGCATCGCGCACAAGCCACTTCCAGTCAAGGTCGAAGCGATCTTCGGTCAGGACGTCGCCTTCGTGGATATAGGCGCGGTCGTCGAGTATGAAGTCCTTCGACATCAGAACACGATTCTGAGACGGCTGGCCGTTTATCGACTTGCGGACTATGCGGACGGTCTTTGCGATCTGCGCCGTCGACTCCTCGCCTTCGTCGGCTGCCGCCGCCCCGGCGTCTGCATCCGTCTCGTCTGCCGCCGCCGCCGTCACACCGCCAAAGACGCCGTTGATGGCCATGCGGTCGGAGGCGCCGGAGGTGACGTCATAACGCGGCAGAACGGCGGAGGTGTCAGTGACCTCAACCTCGATGATACCTGTCTTGTGCCAGGAGACATCGACGTTCTTGGCGATTCCCATCGGCTCGCCAGGGTCGTATGTCCCGTTTCCGTTCAGGTCAATGAAGACTTCGACCGTGTTTTTGCCCTCTTTCACGAAGCCTTCGCTGACAGATGCTGCGGAATCGTCGGCGGGCGAAAGGATATAATCGCTGACGTATATCGTCTGCGGCCAATTGAGACCGATCTGGTACTCATATTGCGCCGCAAACACAGTCGAGGCAAGAGTCGTGTTGTTCGTCTCGCTCTGAGCGATCGCCGCCATGTCAAGGGTGAACTCGCCGGTGCGGTAGTCGATTTCACCTATCTTTTTCGCAGTTGTTGTGTGCAGAATACGCCCTGTTCTTCCATCGTCATTGCCCATCGTGATGGCGAACTGCGCGAATCCGAGGTCGCCGACGTCAAGCGTGGCGTCAGGATGGGAAACGCGGAACTCGGAGTATTCCGCAAGCGTGCCAGAGGCGCTGACACGCTTCTTGCCCACAAAATAATGCCACTTGACCGCGTTCTCGGAGTTGAGCGGCGCCTTCCAGAACGTTCCCGAACCGGTAAGGATTGAACCGGGGTTGAGGAAACCGTGAAGGACGGAGTTCTCCACATAGCGACCGATGTAGAGCAGATTCTCGCCCTTCTCCGGATCGCCCACTATCTGGACGCCGCCGGCGCCTCCCGGCACAATGAATGTCGAATCTGTGCGGACAGACTTGGCGGTGTACGAGCGAACCACAATCCCCTTGCCGCGCACATCCTGTCTTCCATTGTAGGAGACGCGGACGCCAATGGCCGGACGGGGATAGCATTTGATGTAGAGGTCGGCCGTCTTGTCGAGCCAGGAATCAACAATGTCCGCCTGATAGTAGCCGCTCCACATGGCGTAGCGGCACTCCGCCCAGTTGCTCCAGCCATCGCCGTCGTAGTCCTTCGCCGGATCATAGACGCGGTCGCTTATGAACGACTTGTTGAAGCCGCGCTCCCACCAGTCCTCCATGAAGTCGTGGTCGGAGAAAATCTCGCCGAGGTAGGACCAGTTGTCGAAGTAGCGGTCCTTGCCATGGGCGTCCGGCCCGATCAAGACCTTGTTCGTGGGTCCGGGCAGGAAGTAGTCGGGCACCACCTGGCTGGGATGGTTGAACGCCGTCACCGTCCGCGTGGGATCGAGCGTCCAGAAGCCGTTCCTCACGCCATACGGATCGTCGCCCTCCGAAGAGAGGTATTCGGCGTAGTTGGAAAGGCCGTCATAGTCGGGATCGTCCGCCGCGTCTGTGACGCCGTACATGCGCTCCCAGTAGTCGAGCATTCCGTTCTGGTTGATGTCTGCGCTGGAGGCGTATGCCTCGTCGATGATTCCACCGGGAAGCATGCCCTTCGCGAGATCGCGCTGATATGCCTCGTATGCGGGCACATTGGCCTCTCCAGTGCCCCAGTAGTCAACAAGAGTATCCCAGTTGAGCACCGCGGGATTGACGCCGACGCCCGCGTAGAGAGCCTCCCACCAGTCGGGGAGACCGTCGGCGTCGCGGTCGGCGACCGTCAGATCCCAGGCGTCCATCGCCCCGCCGCCGTCCCAACTGTCGATGCAGCGCTTCGCGAACGCGTTGCCTAACGGCACCAGATCGCTCGTTCCCACGAATCCGGAGCGAAGCTGGAAGAGATACGCCATATATGAAGAGGCTCCCATAGCCGCAAGTCGTTCGAGATGGTACGAGCGATCCATCCAGTAGATGTAGTAGGGATAGGGGTTGGCCGTGTTCGGGAAGTCGAAGTACTTGTAGTAGGACACGGAGTTCGTGCCGCCGCCCGTGGAGGCGGTGTCAACGTCGATCACGCCCGCGTATTCCTTGCTCCAGTACTGCGAATCGACGGCGGAGCCGTCAAGGATAGGCAGATGCGCTACAGTGTTGGCGATCCACGGAACGAGGTTCATGTTGTTGTACACCGTGCTGCGCACGGGCGTGGACGCCCACCAGCCGCAGACCGTCCCCTGCGGAACCGGCGCACCCTCCACGCGGATCTGATCGGTCACGTTTTCTGTGAAGCCGTCGGGCTCGACGGCGACATCGGCCGCGTCGACGGCGCCGGGCAGCGTGGAGAAGTTGTAGTGCTGCAGAAGCTCCGCAGGCAGCAATCCCGTGCCGGCATTGCCGTTGCGGCGGCGGCCCTGGCTCCAATACGTGAAGATGTCGCTGCGAGCCTCGACGATCTCGGAGCGCGAAAGTGCACTGGCATAGTTCGCGTTGATCTCGTTCGGCGTGCGCGCGCCGTCCCACACACGCACTTCGTCAACCCAGCCCTGGAAGAAGGAGCCGTACGAGTCCCAGTCAGGCTTGGAGAGGAGATCTAGCGCCTTCCCTTCGACGGCGCGCGCACCGAGAAGCAACGCGCAAGGAAGCGCCTCGTAGCCCGCCTCCTGCACCGGGAACACAGAGCCCTCTATGCCGTCGGCCGAACCTGCCTCCTGCTCCATGATGAGTATGCCGTTCGCGGGGATCAGCCCGACGTCTCTAGACTGCGCAACGGGATTGTGCAGACCGTTCACGTGGAGCGCGAACGTCGAACCGTCGAACACGAGCGCAAGATGCGTCCAGTTCGTGGTGGCTTCAGGGCCAAGAAGCCTCGCCTCGCCCGAGTTGGCTGTGCTGCCGTCAAACTGGCCGAAGAACCTTCCTCCCTCGTTGATGCCAAGACGGAAGTTCGCGCGGATCACAGACGCTGCGTTGGAGAGGCTGGATCCTGCATAGTTCGCCGCACGCTCGAGAATAACCTGCTCACGTCCGGCATTGGGATTCTCGGCCTTGACCCACACCTCGACCGTGAACTGGCGGAGAAGATCGTAGGCCACGCTGTTCGGGCGCTGCTGCGAGCCAAGCGTGGACACGGCGGCGGACTTGTCGCCGGAGAACCAGATACCCTGACGGCGCGTGGGGTCTGTCGCGTCAAGCGGGTCGGACGCCGGCGACACGTTCCTCGTAAGCTCGTAGTTGTCCGGCGTGAAGTCGTGGTCCGTGTCGTATCCTTCGTTCTCCTCGAACGCGAATATATAGTTGCCGTTGCTGCCGGACGAACCAACGGAAACTTGGACCACATTGTGGTTCCACTTGGTGCCCGGACGATACAACATCCGATAGTATTGCGCCACATAGGAGGAGGTGTTCGTGGAGGTAGAGTCCGTCATCCAGAGAGGCGTCGGGTCGGTGTGGGTGGGCGAAGGATCGGTGATGTTCGCAAAAATCGCCTCCTCGCTGTTCCGCAGACCATCGCCGTCTGCGTCGCATTCGGCCGTGCCGATCATCCACGGGAAGCGCATCGCGTCGAACGGCGGCTGCTGGTTGTTGTTCCAGCCGGTCCAGGCGTTATGCCAGGCGTCGATCGCTCCAACATAGATAGCGGAAATGCGATCGTTCTTGCGCGCCTTGGGGAAGATGTCCGCGCCGTCGCCAACCTGTACGCGCGAATCCGAAGCGATGCCAAGGAGCGGGTTGAGGCCATGGAAGAGCTCGTAGTAGTCGTCCATGCCGTCGCTGTCGGAGTCCCACTGGCGCGGATCTGTGGAGGCGTAGGCGCACGTGTCGTCTTTTTCAAAGCCGCCGAAGTAACCCTTCTTGCTACTCAGAACAGTCATTCTGGCCTCGGCCACCGGCGTGGCCTCTGAACTAAGGCCGTGCGGTCCAAACATGTAGAGATAATTTCCTTTGACATGCCGCATGTCCCAGTCATGCGGAGGCGGCACGAAGTAGCCAAGTTCGCGGAACTTGAACGCGGAGGAACCGGTGAAACCGGCCGCCAGGCACTGGTTGAAGAAGCCCTCGGCGTCAACTGTATTCATCTGGAGGAACTTGACGAACGGCCCCTCGACGAGCTTCATCTTGTCCCAGACGAGCTGACGGCCCATGAGAGGAGTCTCCGCATCGTCGTAGCGGAGATGGCGGAGGGACTGGACTAGATACTCCTGATAGTTGAGGAGCCCGTCACGGTCGTAATCGTAGTTGGCGTCCTTTTCCGTGCCGTCCATGCCGCCGCGTATCTCCACCACCTTGTTTGAATAGGCTCCCTGATGCTCATCCCCCGCTGTGATGCGAGTGAAGTCGAGCTCAGAAATGGCTGGCTTATCTTCGCCGTCTGGCTTGACGACCACGCCGATGTACTCGTATTCCCAGCCGTCGGGGATTATGTCCTCGTCGGTATCGACCGTGCAGGGATTGAGACCTGCGCCCTTGATGCACCTGGAGGTTCCGTTGTCGGTAGGCTCTCCGTAGATGAAGGACAGACCGTCGAGCTTGTATGCGCTGCGCCCGACGTAGAACCAGCCGGTCCTGGATGCACCTTCCGCAGAGTCGTATACACCGTCACCATCGGTGTCGGAGTCATACGGATTCGTCGGGAAGAACTTGTTGTACCAGTTCTTCAGCTTGCCAGAATCGCCCTGCGAGGGATGGTTGGCGAAGATCGTGGAACACTCTGGGAATTCAACTGGTTCGCCGTTCGCGTCCACCTGGTCCACCCTGTTAGAATACATGGCAGTGGAATCGGTGCTGGCAAATTCCTCGAGGAAGTTGAGTTCGTCGCCGTCCTTTGCCCAGTTTTCTTCGGACGTGGCGTCAGTTCCTAGCATCGGATTGATGTTCACGTAGAGTTCCCATCCGTCGGGGATGCCGTCGAAGTCGGTGTCGGCGCCGTGGATGGCCCTATTGCCCGTGAGAGGATTGGAATACCCTGTGTTGTTCGTCCCGGAAAGACCATCGCCCGCCGCAAAGGGCAATCCTGCGAACGTGGAGACGGTGCGGAAATAAAGCACGCCCACGCTTGTCAGGGACGAAAGGAATGCGTCATAGTCGTCGTATATGGTGCCTGCCGGCGTGACGATCTGGGCCGCACGGAAATCGTCCCCCTTCACGACCGCACGGTACTGAGCGACCAAGAACTCGTCAAGCGTGGTGTACGGCGCAGTGTTGATCGAGTAGCCGCTGTAGTCGATGTCGGTATCCTCGCCGGTGTTGTCATCCTTCTCCCAACGGGACGCCAGATAGCCGGCGTCGTTCTTGTTCCAGCCCGTGCGCGGATCGAAGCCGGCGATGTTGAACACCTGGTTGTGGATGTAGACGAGACGCGAATCGAAGAAGCTGACGACGACATTGTGCATCTCGTCGATTTTGGAGTTTGAGGCTCCATCGAGCGGAACCGGCACAAGCGGGCCGGAGTCGTTGCCGTAGCGGAACACCTCAATGCCTCCTGCTTCTACGGGCGCCCCGTTCACCTTGACCTCCTCACCCTTTAGCGACGTCGCGGAGAGACGCGCCTGGGAGACGGACTCCACTGCGGCGGCGACCTCTGCAAGCCCAACTCCCTCGCGAAGAACCACCTTCTCGCCGAGGTAGACGGTTCCGTCGAGCTCAAGCACGCGGAACGCCTCGACCGCCACGGCCAGATATTCGCTGCCGCCGTCTGTCATCGTCTTCAGCGAAGCGGGTTCGACGAAGTACTCCGCCGATTCCGCCCCAGCCGTCTTGACGCGGATGTAGTCGTTCGTGGCCGGTTCGCCGCCATTCATCACGGGGACAAACGTGAAGATGGCATCCTTGGCATCGAGCGCGAATTGGCGCGGTTCAGTCTCGGTGCCTACGATGACAGAGACCACGGAGAACTCTTTGGGAGAATCCATCCACGCCATGAAGTCACGGTCGGGATTGTTGCGGAAGTCCGAAGCGGCGAGCGAGCGGCTGCCGTCGTCGGGATCAAGCGGATTCAGGCCGTTGAGAAGCTCGTACAGATCCGGCACGCCGTCCTCGTCGGAGTCCCAGTTGACTGGATTGAGGCCAAGGGCGAGCTCTTCAAGGTCGTAGAGACCGTCATTGTCGAAGTCGTTCATATTGGCGTCGAACGTCTCGCCGCTGGCGCTGACCATGGTCACGTTCACGGAGTCCACGTCCGTGCGCGAACCATTCTCTACAAGAACGGTGGCGGAAAGCGGGTCGAAGCGGGCCGCAATCGCCCAGGACGGAATCTCGACGCCCTTGCCGAGAAGGCGCGGATTTGTGGAGAACTTGGAGCCCGTCATGCGCTTCCAGGAGCCGTCCTGCATGAGACCGATGCGCGAATAGTACCAGAAGAAGTACTCCGTGCCGTCGTCGAAGCCGTCGCCATCGGTGTCAGGGTCGGTAGGATCGAGGCGGCGCTCGCAGGACCAGCCGGTGCGCTTGGCCCAGTTGGTGGCCGCGGCGTAGTCGTTCGTGTATATGCCCGACGGAGAATTGCCGGCGGAGGTCCAGTCGGAGATGAGGGCCATCGTCTCTGCGGCCGTAAGGTCGAACTCGGAGACGCCGGGTTCGTTGAGGCCGTTGCCGAAGCCACGGATTTCCGTGCGGAACGTAAAGTCGGAGCCGGGTCCCCATCCAAGCCGTCCGGGATTGAACGGATTTGATGCGCGGTTGGCGGCCGGCAGGAAGTCCCCGTCGCCGTTGTACGCGGCGGCGTTTAGAAGGTCGCTGGGAGTGTCGGTGGACGACGAGGATCCTCCAGACTCGCTGCCGGTACCCACAGCCTCGGGATAGGCTACGGCATAGTAGTCCGGAATGCCGTCTGCGTTAATGTCGCCCATGTTGTCGGCGAGATACAACTCCTTGGAGAATATCGCTTCCACAAGAATATCATTGTAACTCTTGGTTGGCTCATCGTTCTCCTCGGGTAGGGCGACCCACGGCGTAATTTCAACATACTTGCCTTTTCCATACTGTGGCGTAGGAATCTGCAATGTCGAGTTCCATTCACCACCGCCGGACTGGGCGACATTGATCACCCAACGATAGAAGAAGCTGTCGTAGCGACTTTCGTAGAGATAGTGGTCGGCGTCTTCGGCAGTAGACGTCTGTCTGTCACCTACGGAGTCTATGTCCTGGTCGTTCGGAGAAAGCGACCCCTCGCGATCCATCGCAGCGTAGCCGATTCCGTAGACAGGAGCCGAGCTATCTTTAGGATTGTATACCCACTGATGCTTGAAATTCTCTATGGTGGTGAGTGCCCCGCCTCTAGCCCAGACACGACCCGAACCGACACCGCGCGCCTTGGCACTGAGGTAGGGTGCCGCAGGAGTTGTGGATGTTGTCTTGGCCGCACCTTCCTTACTAAGATCCACATCCTGCACATGCGGAAGGAGATAGAGATTCTTGCTTGCCGCCACCACTACAACCCACATCTTCTCGGAATCTTGGCCGTCCTTGTCTAGCGCCCTCAAAGAGACATCATACTTTCCTGGGCTTGAAAACACTATCGACGTAGATCCGGTGACGGAAAGCTTTCTGTCGTCCGCATCCCCTAATGCCCCTAAGGCGTCCACCGTCCCTGAGTAGTTGATATTGGTGGACGAATTGGGACCATTCCCCCAGATGATGGTCACCTGCAGATTATTCGTAATGTCCTCCGGCACATCCGTAATCTGCCAAGTGAGCAGAAGTGGCGTATCCTTCCCAACATTGAACTCGTTCGTCGACGCCGGATGACCTTCAAGTAAAGTCCGAGTTTCGGATATGACTGGGGCGGTATTTTCCACGTAGAACTTACGCACAAGATCCTCTGGATTGGTCACGAACAGTTCATTGTACGGGGCCAGACCGCTTTCTCGATTTGTGGATACGACCTCCGCCCACACTTTGAATACGTAAGTCGGGTCCATTGTCCTGTCCGTGCCGTCGAGGAAGGTGACCGGCACAAGCTGCTCTCGGGAACCGCGCGGGAAATGGACTATGGCAGATACCACCTGAGTGCTGACCTGCATGAATCCAGGATAATAACCACCGGAAGGCGGCGGATTCTTGAAGCGATCCACATGCAGTTTGACGTCAAGACCGTCCCTATGCTGCGGCGGCTGCGAAAGTCTGATCGTGAATTCTGTATCTCCGTTGATGAAATCCTCTTCCTTGAAGTAGTCCATACTCGGAATAACCTGCACGGTACGTTTGCCCGAAACCGTGAACGCGCCCATTATCGACGGATACGAATCAAGGTGCTGGTCAAGATAAGAGCCCTCTTTCACCACCCAATGGCCGTGACGGCCTTCATATTCCTCTTCGTAGGAATCGTCCTCTTCCCAGTACAGATCCCCTTCCTCGCGCATGTCCTTGTCTATCAAAGTGACCCTCACAAGGTTGTTCGAGGTGCCGTCAAGTGCCTCATCGTAGCAAGTGAAGTCACACCTGTTCGACAGGACATCAGACCCGAGCCCGAATTTCCAGTAGTCCACCCAGCTGCCACCATTGTCCGTACTGAAAGACCAGCGCGCAACAAGGCAATTGGTCATCGCGCCGCTGCCTATGTCAAATGTCGACACGTCCTCAGGGTTGATTCTGAACGTCGCGGGCAGACCGAGTATCACAGGAGAACCACTTGGGAATCGCCCGTCGACTATGTCGCCTACATCATTGGTGAAAACAGAATTGGAGCGTTGCTTGACAGATGCGGAGCCGTATATTATGCTCGCAGTGGATGGATACAGGTTGGTAACCATCATCTGTATACGGTCAATCCTGTACTCACTGTCCTCATTGTCGGGGTCATACGTCTCCGTCGTGCAGAAATGCACGGCGAACTCAGGATTGCAGGCCCGGGCAAGCGCATATCCGTCATTGAGTTTTATCGACGCCACGCCTGCTGAATTTGTGCTGGCGCGGGGAATGCGCACACCCGTGCCGGTCATCGAGCCCGACCCCACGACAGTCGTATTGGACGCAGCCGCATTGATTGGTTCAAGGAACACGTACAAATCGCTCTTTATGAGCGTGTAGGGCTCCGAAAGCCGGAACGACACAAGAGCCGTTTCACCCTCGGCGTAGTAGTAGTTGGAAAGATACTGCGCCTTCGGCGTGGAGGCGTCTTTCAACTCATACAACGTGTACTCCGCCACCTTCGCCTCGCCCACTGTCACAGTGATGGGATTACCGTCAGGATCGAACCTCAAATCCCCGGATCTGCCGTCAATGTTCGTGACGCGAATCTGCGTATTCGAGAAAACTCCGGGGCTGGGATAATCCATCGTGACAGGCAACACGAACCTGCCGTTTACGACTTGAGGCATGACATTTGTGAAGACCTCGCAGTCTCTTTCATCTACCTCCCGCCCCTGTCGATACCAAGTAATGTCATAACCCTTGTAATCGGGAGCAGCTTCCGGATGCGTGCAGCGATAACCGTCCGCCAAACTGATGTAGAACTCGCGGGAGACATTCTGCCTGAGGCCAAAAGTCCAAGGCGGATCTAACGGTTCAAAGTCATCGTTAGGGTCGAGGAGTCCGAGGACGGGCACGGAGGCGTTGATGTTAAGCGTGCATCCGTCGCCCGCCTTGGGCTCGCGGTAGTAAGTCCGGGCGGCGGCGGGGGAAACTATGTCCGGCGTGAATGTTATCGTCTCCTTCTCCGCGCCGAGCGCATAGATGTACGCCTGGCCGTAACTTTCACCAGCCCTCACCACTACCTGCACGTCCTGGTTGAGCCATGAGCCGGTACCGGTGGAGAGGTCGGAGACTCGAATCGAGTTGGTGGCGAAGAGCTGCTCTGCTGTCTTTGTCGCAGTCTTCATGCCAAGGTTCACCGTCACCGCCTCGTTGAACACATTACTAGGGTAAAGAAAAACAGTGAGCGTCGCCGCATGCTGCTCCCAGTTGGTGGGGCATGTGACAGACGACTTGTCGATTGTGAACTTCACATATGGCTCGGGGGGCTCCGTCACCTTCACCACACGGTAGGTGAAGTTAGAAATCAGATAACCGCCCGTGGCAAAGGAGTTCTGCCTTTCCGAGGAGAGGTAGATGTACGCCGTACCCGTGCCGTTTGTGGAGAGTCCCTTAAGTGTGAACGTCTCATACGTGTCACCAGCAGAGATCATGACGGGAAGCACCTTCTGCCCGTATATGTTGATATCCGTTTTCATTTTCGACCCGAAGTCGACGGCGGTGGAAATGTTGGTGCCGGTTTCGTCCGATATCCACACATATACGGTACCATTTGTAGGTGCGGGGTCTCCGTCAATACCACCAATTAAGATACGTGGCGAGTCATCCTCTGTCGTCGCTTTTATTGATCGCCAAGGATTATCGGTGACAGAACCGTCAAAGTCCAACGTGTTAATATACACCGGTCCCTTACCATACATTTCCTCCCCCGGCTTGACCTCTTCTTTTAGATACCAATTATTATTCCACGGTACACCATCCACGTTAGCACTCTGACTGGCAAAAGAAAGATCAACCGTTCCGACGCCATTCGTTCCCGTTATCGTGTAGTACATTAGATTGAGTAAGGAGTTTGCGATTGTACCCCCATCAACAACAAGCTCCATAGGCAAAGCGATATCACCTGGCTGGACCCGGTACGAGAACACCAATTCTGTAAAACTGTTTCTGTAGAATGCACTATACTGGAACTCCGCATAACGCTCCATGCCGCTGATTTTCATGCGGTACAACAAAGGAGGTGCCGAGAAGAAAAGCTTCTCAACCTTCCACGGCATATCATACGCCCCCCCCTGCGAACCGTTAAGCAAAAGCACTCGAAACTCCACTGTATCACCGATATGTGCGGCACTATTCTTATCAGGATACGCCGTCATGGAGTCTATTCTCCATATGCCTTCAGAGGCCGCGGACGCCTCATAGGGCAACACCGCCGCGCACACCGCGAACGCGGCTGCGAAAATAGCGAATCTGTTCTTGGTCTTCATGTGGCACCTGCCTTCCTTGAACTGTAAATTCTATTGGCTTTTCTCTTTTTCGTCCGACGCCGGCGCACGGCCCGCCGGATGGATTTCCGCCTGCTCCTGGGCGATGCGCGAAAGCACCGCATTCCTGGTCTCGGCCCTGCAATCACTCATCGCCTTCTGCGCAGCGGCACGCCGCCCCAGAAGATACTTCCACTCCGGATATTTCACGGGATTGGCCTCAAGCTCCGCGAGCACCTGCGCATCCGTCGCGTCCTTACCCAGCACGGCACGCGCGCGCTCACGCACCTGCTCCAACTTCGCCTCAATGCCGTTGAGCTTTGCGGCAATCTTCTTCTGATCGCCGACAAAGCCCTTCAACCGCGCACGATATTCCGGATCGTCTATACGGCTCGCGGGCTTGGCCACAGACTGCACGGGCGCAGGCGCATGCTCCTTTTCGCAGCCGCAACCAGCCGCGAACACAAGCAACGCCAACGCCGCCAGATACGGCGCGAAGCACGTTTTACCATAAAATGTCATTTGTTTTTAGCCTTCCGAGAAAACACTTCCTCCAAAGTCTAGTTGCATTTTACCATTATCGGCGCAAACGGACAAGGGGAAAAATTACGAGATTGTGAGATTGTGGGATTGGGTGATTTTTGGATTGTAAGATTGTGAGATTGTGGGATTGTGAGATTGTAAGATTGTGGGATTGTGAGATTGGGTGATTGTGAGATTGCTAGATTCGCTGCTCGCGGTTAATCCTCTCCTACTCGTCCCATCCTCCTACTCGTCCTATCCTCCTACTCATCCTATCCTCCTACTCGTCCTACTCCACAGCCGAAAGAATGCGCGAAGAAACCGCCACCGGCGAATCCGACCACGCGATCGCCGAGGAGATTTCGGCGGCGGCGGTCTCTAGCGCCTCCGGACGGTCGTTCGCGTGAAGACACGCAAGAAGCGCGCCCGGCTCCACCTTGTCGCCGCGCCGCACGGCCAGGACTACGCCCGCCTCCATGTCGAGCGCATCGATAGACTTCGCCCTTCCCGCTCCGAGGACGAACGCGGCGCGCGCCACGGCGGCGGAGTCAATTGCGGCCACGTATCCTCCGCGCGTAGCGGAGATTTCACGCACATGACGCGCAGGAGGGCGCGCGCGAAATGCGGCGAGGTCGCCTCCCTGGCGCGCGACCATGGCGGCGAAGCGCGCGGCGGCCGAGCCGTCGGCAAGACGTTCGCGGCATTCCTCGAGCGCAGCTGCGAGAGGGACGTCCCTCGCGAGAGACACCATGCGCGCGGCGAACTCTATCGAAAGCTCCGCGATGTCAGGCGGCGCGTCCAGAGTCCGCGCCCTACCATTTCCACCCCGGTAGGGCGGTCGCCCCGCGACCGCCGCAGAACCGCCGTACAACACGTTCAGCGCCTCGTCCACCTCAAGCGCGTTGCCCACCGCGAAGCCGAGCGGATCGTCCATCGCCGTAACGAGCGCGGAAGCCCTGCGCCCCGCGCTGCGGGCGCCGGCGACGAGCGCGCGGGCCAGCGCCTCTGCGTCCTCGCGGGTCTTCATGAACGCGCCCGCGCCGCATTTCACGTCGAAGACGAGCGTTCCGGCGCCCTCGGCGAGCTTCTTGGAGAGGATGGAGGCGACAATAAGTGGAATCGACGGAACGGTGCCCGTCACGTCACGGAGGGCGTAGAGCTTTTTGTCTGCCGGGGCGATCTCAGCGGTCTGGGCGGCGATGGAGACGCCGCATGAATTGACGACATTCTTGAACTCGGCGAGCGACAGCGAAGCATTGTATCCGGGGATGGACTCAAGCTTGTCGACCGTGCCGCCGGTGAGGCCCAGTCCGCGTCCGGCGAGGGACGGAACGCGCAGACCACACGCCGCGGCGAGCGGCTGGATCACGAGCGAGAGCTTGTCGCCCACGCCGCCCGTGGAGTGCTTGTCGGCCGTGGGCGGAAGGTCCGGCTCGTTCCAGTCGAGGCATTCGCCGGAGAGCCGCATCGCGTCGGTGAGCGCATATGTCTCCGCCGGCGACATCCCCTTGCAGCAAACGGCCATCGCGAACGCGGCCATCTGGTAGTCGGGCACGTCGCCCTTTGTGTATGCGGCCACAAGCTCGCGGATGTCGTTCTCGGCGAGCTCGCGCCCTTCCCTCTTTGCGTCTAGTAGAAGTTTGGTTATCATTAGTCGTTAGTCGTTAGTCGTCAGTCGTTAGTCGTCAGTCGTTAGTCATTAGTCGTCAGTCATTAGTCGTCAGTCGTTAGTCGTTAGTCGTTAGTCGTTAGCTGTCTTACTCGTCCCATTCTCCTACTCGTCCTATCCTCCTGCTCGTCCTACTCTCAACTTTTCACTTCCTCGGCCTGACGATGATCCCTCTGTTCCAGTACGGCACCCAGTCATTCGTCCAGGTGGTGTCGCGGAACGGCTTTTCGAAGAGGGCGGGGTCGGGCGAGATGTCATCCATCGTGCCGCGCGCGCCGTCGGCGCCAAGCGAAAGAACCACGGGCGCCGCCCCGTTCGTCGAAGGCTCGTATATGTAGGGACGCTTCCACGGGTCGTCGACTATGCGCGTGGCGTACGGCCCCACCCATCCCTTGTGCGGCGAGGACTTCCTTGAAAGCGCCTCTAGTCCGCCGTCCTCGGCGGAAGGATAAACACCGCAGTGGAATTTGTAGCGGCCAAGCGCCTCAGCAAGGGCGTCGACGCTCTTCTGCGCACGCGCCTGCCTCGCGTCCATCGCCTTGCGCGCGACCACGTCGTCACGCGTGAGCTGGATTATGGAGGCGCCCAAGAATCCCAAGAGAAGAAGAACCACCAGATAGAACACGGGACCGCGTCTTATCGTGGGCGCCTTGAGGCCAAGAGCGCGCTTCTTAGCCTCCAAGTCGCGGTAGATCGCCTTGATCTTCCTGTCGCGCTCGGATTTGGGAAGCTTGCCTTTGGCGCCCTTGATGCCTTTGGTGATCATCTTAAGTTAGGTGGTTAGGTGGTTGGGTGGTTGGGTGGTTAATGTTGCCAATGTGGAAATGTTGCCAATTCCCAATGTTGCCAATTTCCAATGCTGACGGAATTCCAATGTTGCCGGACTTCAATTGGACATTGGCAATTGAGAATTGGCAACACTGGCAACATTGGCAACATTTCCAGTGGCGGCGACTACCTCGGATCATCCTCGGTGACGATCACCTTGAAGAACTTCGCCGGCTCCGCGGGATCCCACTCAACTTCAAGCGTGATCAACACGTTGTCGTCGTCTGCTTGCAACTGGACCTTGTCGGGCACAAGCGTCCATTCCTCATTGGGGTCAGTAAGCGAAACCTTCGAATAGAGGCCGTACCACCAACCGTATGCGGTGTTCTGGATCTGTGCCACCGCCTTGCCCGGCTCCACCACAAGCGGCGCCGTACCATTGGGCCCCTCAAGCGTGTCGGGCAGCGGCGAGCGCTGACGCCCCTTTGTCTGCTCCGTCCAGACCCAGACGAACTTGGAATCGCAGGTGAAGGTGAACTCCGCCGCCGGACCAGTCCCCTCCGCGAGAAGATTCGTGTGCTCGTTGTCATCGGCAAAGAGCTTCCACCCGGAACAAACCCACACAACCATCACCTCATCCACCACATTGGTGTATGCGGCATCGTCCATCGTCAACATGACTTTTCCGCCCGCAGTGAAATTCTCCGTAGTCCCCCTCTCCGGCACCGGCACCGACTTTCCGTAAACACCCTCGACGCCGTTCGTGTCGCTTACGACGCCTTCAACGCTGTTCGTGAGCAGCGATATTACAGACAACTTCGCGACGCCCACGCCTCTATTGACCAGAACTGCAGTGAGCGAACGATCCGCATCTGCCGGGATGGAAGCGGTGAAACCCAAACCGACGCTGTAGCCCACAAACACACATCCGTTCGTGTCACCCTCCCAATGGTCGAATGTATATGCGTTTTGACCCGTCACGGTGACATCGACCGTCTCTCCCTTGAGATAAAGACCGTCAGGCGCGGACGACGTTCCGTTCTCGACATTCACAACGATGCGCACAAGCTCGTTCGTCTGCCACGCCCAGGCGAGCGTCCAGTCGGCATTGCTCTCGAACGTGATCTCAGCCTCCGAGCCTTCGCCCGAGGCGATCTCGTCGCCGGAGGCATTGTCCACGAGCGTCCAGCCCGCACACACCACCGCGATGCGCTCCTCCGCGTTGGTGACTCCGGGCGCGGCCTGGCAGACGACGATCTGTCCATTCGTATACGCCTTTTCATGTACACCGGCCTCAGGCGTGAACACGCCTTCTAGAGCGCCCTCGCCGGCATCGACCGTGAACTTGATCGCAGCGTCCTCGTAGGGATCAGTCCATCCCTCCTCACGCCAGAGCCATGTGATTGTGGACTCTTCAGTGAAAGCGAATTCGCACACATTGCCTGTACCGTGCGCCGGAACACTGCCGGTGCCGACCCAGCCGGCGCAATAAAGCGTCTGGCCATCAACCTCCACAGACTCGGTCAAGTTGGAGACCACCATGTACCCCGGCTGGCCGGTGAAAGAACCTCCGCTCACAAGCGTCAGCGACTTGCCGCCCAGAACCGCCGCCACATTGTCGGAGATCGAGGAGGGATCAGAAGTCGTCGTGAAACGATAGTATTTCTTGTCCAAAGTGAAGGACGCCTTCACGCTGCACGACCCGACCGGCCGTAATATGAGCTCCTCATCGGGAAACAGCATGATCTCGTCCTTGGCATCAACCGTCCAACCCAGAAACTTGGCGCCGGGCTGGCTTCCTTCAGCGTTGAACACCACGACATCCTCGTCATTCGTGCTCCATGTGTGCCAGCCGCTCTCCGGCGTCACAGTGCCGTTCACGGCCTCGGTGCGGATGTACACCTCGCGCGGCTCCCACAGCCAGACGAGCTTCAGATCGTCGTTGCGTCCCAGTAGAACAGGAGCGTTCGTCGTCTGGCTGGGATCGGAAGGGTCGTTCTGGAGCCACATGAAACCGAAATCAGCGGGGTGGAACTCTTCGGGCTTCTCCGTCTGACCGGTCTCCGCGCTCCATTCATCATCGCGCCCGTTCTTCCAGAGGTCGTACAGATCTAGGATCTCCTCCTCCTGCTCCAAGGCATAGCATCTCCAACCGACGGGAACCCATACCATGTTATCGTTCGTGACGGCGGCCGGCGCCGTGAAAGTGACACCCTGTCCGTCCACGAACGAGTTCGTGAACACACCCAGGCCGACGACGTCGTTGCCCAGCCAGTCCGTGCTGTCGGCACTGAAGCCTTCAACGTCGTCCGGGAAACCGTCTCTCCACAGTACGGAGATGAGATCCTGGAAGTCCTCTTCCCGCGCCCATCTCTTTTCCTTATCCTCTTCGCTCTCCTCGGGGTTCGTGCCGAACACCTTCATTCCGTTCACAATGTTGCAGTTGTCGGACGCCACCGTTATGCGGATGTTGTCGTGCAGCTTGTTATAGCGGAACTCGCCGTCATCAAGCACCCTCTGGATGTCTTCGTCCGTCACCCCCTTTGAAACGTCGAAGTAGGAGAGGCGGCCGTTGTAGAACGCCCAGCGGTTCGGGGCCTGCGAGTTGAAGATCGTGGGGTCGAACACACCAAACGACGGATTGCCGTCTGCAAGTGTGTACGGGTCTGCCGAGGGATCGATGACATACAAAACGTAGTCCTCCCCCACCCACCAGGAGTTTTCCTGCAGATAGGAGATTATCGTCTTGTACTCGTCCGTGTCTGGGTCGCCGGAGATTAAGATCATCATCTTGCCGGCGGCGGCGGCTTCGGCCGCCACTTCGTCGGGATTCTCCGTTCCGGGATACACCGTTAGAGCCGCGTCGTCGGGAACATCAAAATCCACCGGCTCGGGCAGGGAATCAAGAAGCGCCGTGTACGGAAGCTCGTTGCCCGCAGGGTTTTCATCGTCAATCTGATCCTGATAGCGGGTCCTGTCGTTGCCGAACGCGACTGCGCCGACCTTGACGTCCGCGACGGCGTCGGACGCCGTGCATCTTACGTGTACTGAATACTGGCGCGCCTTGCATGTGGAATTGACGACGAGGGCCGTGTAGTTGGACGTTGAACCGTCCTCCAGCTCCACCTCGATATCCTCAACCGACAACTCATATTCAATCGCGTATGCGTCTTCGTAGGTGGTGCCCCCCACGGTTGCCGGCTCATTGATCGTGTACGAAAGCGAGCCGCCGAGCGCATCGACGGCGGCGATGGCCTCCTCGTCGGTGTTCGTCTCGCACTTGCTCCATATCACCTCCGGATCGCCAATCGTGAGCCCCGTCTCGTCAATGCGCGTGGCCCAATAACCGTTGGCATCTGTGATCAAATTCGTGATGACACCATCATTCCCCTTCAATTCCACCTCCATAAACGCGGCGCCGTTTCCGCTCGCAGTCTTCACGCGCCCGACGATCGGCACGGTCTTGCGGTCATCCTTGCCGATCATAGTGACGTACTGCGCGACGAACTCGAAATCATCAATCTCCGGCAGACAATACCAGGCGTCTCCAGCTCCGGCCCATCCCATGAATATACGGGTATAGGAAGTGCCTGCCTTGTCAAGGCCGTAACCGACAGCGACGACGGCGTGGCCGCTGCCGGCATCAAGATCGTTGATACCCAGCGGCACAGGCACGTTGTTCCTGAGCTGTCCGTAGAGGAACTTGCGGTTCCTCTCCCCGCAAATCGATTCATAAAGAGCGCTGCCACTCTCGAAGAACTCGTCTTCCTGGGATTCTATTTTTAGGTTCATCGCCCCGCGCGCGTCGGCAAAACCGTAATAACGGCGGAAGGCCGCGGCGAGATCGGCGGTGGTGGCGCCCGACTCCATGCCGTCCATGGCCCACATCATGCCCACGCCCACACCCATATCGTAGGTGGCGCGGCCGAGAAGCTCCACCTGCTCCTTCGTGAATGCACCATCAGAAAGCTCGCCCTCGCCGCCCATGAACGTAGGAAGAATACTCCAGTCATACGCATTGGTGGCGCCGATCATCGTGAACGGAGCGGCGAAGGAATAAGGGCTCATGATCATCGCCCCCCACGAACATGTGTTCGTGGCATTGTACGTAGGCCCTGTGTTCCCGAAGAACTGCATCACGGCGGCGCCGGCGGTCGCAACGCATCCACACACGGCATAGCGCGGAGTGTAGTAGTTGTAGCAATTGCCTCCACCAACGGGATAGGGCGGCTCGGTGGAGTATCGCGATACGCTCTGGTCCCAATGCGTGTATTTTCCGCCATACTCAAAACCGGGGCAGAGCCCCAGCACGTACGCGGGATTGCGGGAGCCGGTGATGGGCGAGGGATAGCCGGCCTTGAGCCGCGCCGGGCCGGTGGGCACGAGCTCGCCCCACTTCGCCTTCGCCGCGTTCGCGGACTTGACAACGTCGGCATTCGGGGAGGTGGCGCTCTCGACGCCTCCGGCCGACCTGAGGCGCACACGCCCCGTGGCAGCCTCGGCGACGTCCTTGACGAGCGACAGACGCCGCTTCATATCGAGCGTGAGAATCGCACGCAGAGGATGGCCAGCCGGAAGCGCGCCGGAATACTCCGGCAGGGCGGCGATCACAGGCTCGATCCGCGTGTCGGGCGCGATGACCACCGCGCCGCCGCCAGAAAACGGAACGACCCACCAGAGAAGCGAACCGTCGGAATCGCGCTCGGCCACAGGCTCCAATGCGGAACCGGAGGGGGCGAACGCCTCGGCATTGGCCTGTGCCCAGAAGCCGGCCGCCTGGGCGGCCATGGCAGAGGTCGTCTCGCTGGCCGAAACAACCATTGCGGCCGCAAGAACGGCCGCGAAAATCGCGTATTTTGTATTCATTCTATCTATCCTTTCCCCCTCCTGGGCACACTATGGGTAGGAATAAACGCCTGTATTATACACGAATCATTGGCTCTGGAAAAGTTAAAAAGTTAAAAATCACTCAATCCTCGTCAACACCATGTTCTTAAACGAAGCATTCGAGTGATCGCCCTGCAGAAGGATCGGGCCGGGGACGAACTCGTTTCCGTCGATCGCACCTGGCGTCACGCCCGGAACCGGCTGGTTGTCTATTATCTTCACGCCGTTCAGGACGACGGTGAGATGGCGCTTGTAGAGCGTGAGATCGACGTGCTGCCATTCACCGGCCGGCTTCTCGGCGGATGCCGTGGGGGTGATGAGGTCGTAGAGCGCGCCCATGAAGTGACAGTCCGTCTTGCCGCGCCCGAAGGAGTCGAGCACCTGGATCTCGTAGCGCCCGCGCAGATACACGCCCGAGTTGCACTTGGGCGGAACGAGGACGTCGTACGAGAGGTCGAAGTCGAAGAAGTCCGCGCACTTCGTCTGGAGATGCGTGGTACCAGCTCCGCCGCGATTCGTCTTGGTGGGATCAAGGCCGGTGTCGTTCGAGAGAACGCCGTCCTTAACTTTCCATCCCATGCGGGCCTTGGGGTCGACAGCCTCCCAGCCGGCCATGCCGTCCTTGAGGAGGTCGATTTTCTCGCCGCGCTTGGCCTTCGAGGGGTCGGGGATGTCGGCGGGGTCCTCGGGGAGTTCCTTCAGGAAGATGTTGCGGAACTCGATCGGGTCTCCGTGGCACTGAAGCTCGAAGCGGTCGCAGAGCGGGATGGGGCTGCCCGGCGCGCGGCAGTTCTGGTACTCAACGTTGTCCACCACCTTTTCGCCGTTGAGCCACACGGTGATACGGTTGCCGACCATGCGCATACGGCAGCGGTTCCAGTCACCGATCGGATTGTCGGCGCACTTAGAGGCGCAGAAGGGCGCGGTGGAGTTGTTCCAGATGCAGCCGGAGCCGAGGCCGTTCCACATGTTGGGGTCCCAGATCTGCACCTGGGGCATGCTGCGCATGTAGAAGCCGGAGTCACCGTAGACACGCAGAAGGCGCCAGTCTGCGATCACCTCCACGTTCGCGTAGTCCTTCTCGGCCGCGATGGAGTAGCCACCCTTGAGTCCGTCGAAGAAGAGCGCGCCGGCACGGACGTGCCAATGCTCCTTCATCAGCTCATCGGCCTTCTTCTGGTGCGCCCAGCGGTCCTCGGGGAGCATCGCGCGGCGTACGCGCGAGTCGTGGAACTTGTCCTCGGTGGAGCAGCCGCGCCAGCCCGTGAGGTCCTTGCCGTTGAAGAGCGCGGTGAACCCGGCGGGGGCGTCCATCCTGCCGTCTTCGGCTAGCGAGTAGTTCTCGTCCACGAACTTGACGCGCACGTTCCTGGCGCCGGAGGCGAGCCATCTGCGCCAGTTGATACCTGGGATGCGGCGCTTCTGCTGCTTGAGCACGCCGTCGGTCACGACGGTGGTGGAGTCCTTCAGCTGTCTCACCTCCGTGAACAGCCAGCGGGTGCCGAGACGCTTGCGGCCGTCCTCGAACGGCTCGGCGGACGGACTCTCGTATCTGATCACGTAGTAGTCGCTCGGAGCCTCGGCGGCGACCTTGCGGCCGTCCATGTACGTGAAGCCCTCCGCGTCGGTCTTTACGCCGCAGCGCTGACAGCAGCAGCCCCCCACCAGCACCGCAGCCGCGGCAAGAATGAAGTTGATCGATTTCATATGAACCTCTTGACTATATGTTGAAAAGTTGAAAAGTTGAAAAGTTGAAAAGTGCCATGACAACTTATCCTCATTTACATTCCCGTGCGAAGCGCGGGCGGCGGGTTTTCAACTTTTAAACCTTTCAACTTTTCAACTTCTCAACTTTTCAACCTTTCAACCTTTCAACCTTTCAACTCCCTTTAAGCGTCCAGCTTCCAGCCGTTGTGGTACTCGGTTGCGTAGCACTTCTTCATGGCCTCGGCGGCGTGGGGGCCGGTGAAGACCTCCTTCACGGGGTCCCAGCCGATGCCGTCGATCCTCAGGCGGATGCAGGCGTTTGCCATGTGGGCCATGGAGATGGTGCGGTGGCCCACCTCGCAGGGCGCGCAGCACTGGCGCTCCTGGAGGATTCCGTCGAGGAAGTCGGCCTCGTGCCAGTGGTCGTCCTGCGGCTTGTAGATGAACTTGTCGGTCTTCTTGAAGTCGTTCCAGGTGAAGTCCTTCAGCGCGTCGGGCACCACAACCTTGCCGGCCTTCACGCCGATGTCGCCCTTCTCCGTGTGCCACACGGTCTGGCGCGGGATGCCCTTCTCCTTGTCGATCTGCACCACGTTGATGCGCACGCCGTTGGCGTACACGAAGTCGAACGAAAACGTCTTCGCCCAGGAGAACACCTTGATCTGGTCGTCCGGCAGGAGGTCGCTCTTCACGTTCTCCACGCGCACCGGGCCCGTGAGGTCGGTGCCCAGGCCGCGCTGGATCTCGTCGAACTCGTGCGCGCCGAAGTCGGTGACCATGCCGTTGCCGTAGCGCTTGTTGAAGCGCCAGCAGGTGGGCTCGTGGATGGAGGGGATGAACGCGTTGTTCTCCCAGTGCTCGGCGGGACCCTGCCAGAGATCCCACGCCTCAGGCGTCATCCACTTCGGGAGCGGCGTGCGCTCTTCGCTGCGTCCGTGCCCGGTCCAGTGGTCGCCGCCGGGAATGGAGACGAGTCCGCCGGTGATCTTGCCGCCGTACCCGTTGAGCGCGAGCATCTCGGCGAAGATGTACTTGACGTTGCTGCGCCCCTGGTTACCGGTCTGGAACGTGACGCCGGTCTCCTTCGCCACCTTCGCCATGGCCTTGCCCTCGGCGATGGAGAGCGACATCGGCTTCTGGCAGAACACGTGCTTGCCAGCGCGCATGGCGGCGATCGCGATGATCGCGTGCCAGTGGTCGGGCGTGCAGATGCAGACTGCGTCGATCGTCGGATCGTTCACCACGTCGCGCCAGTCGAACACCTCGCGGCAGGCCTTGTCGCCGTAGTGGGCGTCGACCTGGTTCTTGACGATCGTGGAGCCGCAGACGTCGCGCGGCACGTTGGAGTCGTACTTGATGTCGCCCTCGAAGAGGTCGGACTTCGCGGCGCCCTTCGGCTTTGCGCCGTAGAAGTACCCGGGCGCGACCTTCACCATGTCGCAGACCACGGTCACGCGGCAGCGCGGATCCTTCAGGAATCCCGGCACGTTGGTGCCCTTCGCGATCACGCCACATCCGATGATCCCCACGTTCACCTTCTGGTTGGCCGGCACGCGGCGCGGCGGCTTGTTGCGCCCGCAGCAGCACCCTCCGAAAATCGGCGCGGCGAGCGCGCCCGCGATGAACGACCGTCTGTCGCAGAGAAACGAACTTTGCATTTTTGACTCCTTGTTTGAGTTGACTGGTGGAAATCGACTTTCGAATTATAACACACCCGCGTGCGCCGTGCAAGAGCGAGCCGCTTGTAAGTACCCAATATTTCCATAGCTCGTGATCCCCTAGTATCCTCCGCCAAGGCTACGGCGGACAAGCTAAAAGCTAAAAGCTCTAAGCTCCAAGCTCTAAGCTCTAAGCTCTAAGCTCTAAGCTCCATCCCGTGCGTAGTGCATGTGCGTCCGATTTCCGGCGCTCAAGGGCTCGTGCGAAAACACGCGTTGCGGCTTGCGTCGCGGGGGTTCGGCAATCGCCAGATTGCCGTCACCCCCTGCCGCTGCGCCGTCCGCGCGTTTTCGTCCGGCCCTTTCGCTTCTTTCCGGAAATCGGCCGCGCTTCACGGCGGGCCCTCGGTTGTCGGAGCGGTCGACTCGCGCCGGCACCAGCGGAGAGCGCTGGTCGCCGTGGTGCGCGTGGCGGGCGTCTGCGGCGCGGATGCGTCGCGATGCTGTCGTCTCGCGCCGCCCCGCATCCGCACCCGCCTCGCCACGCGTCCCCCGGCGGCGTTCTCCGCCTAGCCAGCTCTCGCCTCCCGCTCCTCCGCCCTCAATCTTCGGCCCACTTGCATTAAACATGGTAGTGGGGGCTCGCCACCCTGCCACGAACGGCCTGTGGCTGTTTGGGGCTCACCGCCCTACTGAGAACATCTTACGGCCGATCACGCCTTGATGCGCTCTCCTCTCCTACTTATTGTCCTACTCGTCCTATCCTCCTACTCGTCTTATTCCCCTACTCTTCCTCAATTACCGGAAACCAACCGGGTTTACACCACACCTCCACTAGAAACCCGCCTTCGCCAAGGCTATGGCGGGCAAGCCAGAAACTAGAAACAAGAAACCAACCCGTACCCCCCCCTGCGGGCCGAAGTCTGAGAGAGGAGGAACGGGAGGCGAGCGCCGGCAAGGCGGGTGGGCGCCGCCGCGATCCGGACGGGGCGGCGGATGCGGATGCGGGGCGGCGCGAGACGACAGCATCGCGCCGCCTACGCGCCGCAGACGCCCCTCTGTACGGATCGCGGCGAAATGCGCCCTCCCGCCGGTGCCGAAGTGAGCCCTCCCGAGACGACGACCGAGGGCCCGCCCGTGGAACGCGGCCGATTTCCGGGAACAAGCGAGGCGGCCGGCGCAGGGTGAGCGGACGGCGAAGCGGCCGGGGGTGACGGCAATCCGGCGATTGCCGAACCCCCGCGACGCGAGACGCAACGCGCGCCCTCCGCCGTGCCGCCGAGCGCCGGAAATCGGACGCAGATGCACTACGCACGGGACGGAGCTTAGAGCTTAGAGCTTGGAGCTTAGAGCTTGGAGCTTAGAGTTTCTAGCTTGTCCGCCGACTTGTCCACCGTAGCCTTGGCGGAGGCGGAAGCCTTGGCGAAGGCGGTGCTTAGTGCCTAGTGCAAAGGGCAGAATCTGTATCTTCGTTTTGCGTAACCTGTGAATCCTACACCAGAAACTAGAAACCAGAAACCAGAAACTAGGCACTTCGCTCTCGAGCCGCACAGCGGCTCGCTATCGGGCATCCCGCGCAGCGAGGACGCACCGGTCCGCACCTCGTCTGCCCGAACGAGACGAGATGCGAGTTCCACGTCTTCCAGTATTTCACCGGGACTATGCTCCTCAACGCCATCTCCGTCTCCAGCGGAGTCCTTGTGCTGACCAGCCCAAGCCTGTTGCAGATGCGGTGCACGTGCACGTCCACGCACACAGCCGGAAGGTCGAACCCCACCGCCACCGTCAGGTTCGCCGTCTTGCGGCCCACGCCCGGCAGATGCGTAAGACACTCGACGAGCGCGTTGTACTGCGGCACAGTCGCGAGGTCGTCCCCGGCGGCGGCGAACGCTCGCGCCGCGGCCGCAAGCCCCTTCCCGGGCGCGAACTCCGCCTCAATGGCCGCCGGCAGCGCCTTCAGATGGCGCGCCTTGTCGCGGAAGAACCCCACAGGGAATATGAGCTTCTCGATGCGCTTCTCAGGGAGGCGCTCGAGATCCGACGGCGCAAACACGTCCCCCTCGGCCTCCGCGAACAGGCGCTTCACGGCGCCCGCGGTGCACTGGTCCTTCGTCCGCGCCGAGAGTATAGTCCCCACAAGCACGCAGAACGGATCGCGCGTATGGGCCTGGACGAGCTCTATTATCGGGGCGTCATGCGCCACGAACTCCTTCGCGAGCATGCGGTCCACAAATGGTATGTCGGCGGTGGTCATGGTTGTTCGTCAGAACTCGAAAAGTGGAGAGGTCTCGTCCTGGGAGAGAGCGGAGAGGGAGACGTCCTCCCGGCCACAGTCCCGAAGCGCTTCGCGCATCGCGGCCAGGGCGATGTCGGGAGAATTACACTCCTGCGAGATGTGGGCGAGAAGGAGCGTCTTGAGGCGCGAAGGGTTGACGGCGCGCACGAAGTCCGCGGCGTCGATGTTCGAGAGATGCCCGTTGGCGCTCGATATGCGGCGCTTCAGGGACCAGGCCCTGTCCGAAGTCTCGAGGAGGACAGGGTCGTAGTTCGACTCCAGCACAGCGAAGTCGGCCCGGGCGAACGCACGGCGCATCGGTTCCGTGGCGCAGCCCGTGTCCGTGGCCACGAACAAAGCGGACGGCTCGGTACACGACGAGAAGAGCGAGGGCGCGCGTGGAGCCGTGTCCTCTATCAAAAAACCCACCGGGTTGGCGGCGTCGTGCGAAGTAGCGAACGGTGTGACGCGGAGGTCCAGCACGTCGAAGGACGTCTCATCGTCGAACACCATCCAACCGTCGGAGACTCCGGTCCGCGCGATTATGGCCTCCAGCGTCTCGTCGTTGGCGAAGAGCGCGGCGCCGGGATTGTGCTTGTGGTACGTGGCGAGGGCGGACACATGGTCACCGTGGTCGTGCGTGAAAAGCACGGCCGCGGCGCGGCGCGGATCGAATCCGCACGCCCTGGAGCGTTTTTCGATCTCTCGGCAGGAGAGCCCGCAGTCGACGAACACAAGCGTTCCGCCGGCAGACCGCACTGCGAGGCAGTTGCCCTGGCTTCCGCTTCCTAGAACCCTAAGCCGCACGTCAACCGCACCTTCCACCGGACGGGCGCAATGAGATCAGCCCTCTTCGTGGATGCGCGCGTCGGCCTTGGCGACCTTGTCGGCAAGAGTCCGCTTGTGGGCGCGGAACTTCTCGCGCAGGGCGGCGTCCGCCGTGCCGAGGATCTGCACCGCGAGGAGCGCGGCGTTCACCGGTCCCGCGCTCCCGCAGGCGACGGTGGCCACAGGCACGCCGGACGGCATCTGCACCGTGGCGTACAGGGCGTCGAGCCCGTTCAGCGCGCCCCCGGCTACGGGGATGCCGACCACCGGCAGTACGGTTCCGGCCGCGAGCACTCCGCCGAGATGGGCAGCTCCCCCCGCTGCGGCGATGATCACCTTCAGTCCGCGCGCTTCGGCGGAGCGCGAATACTCAAGCGCGACATCCGGAGTGCGGTGCGCGCTTATCACGCGCGTCTCGTACGGGACGCCGAAAGAGTCGAGCGTGTCGCACGCCTTCTTCACTAGGGGCCAGTCGCTGTCGCTGCCCATCACAATGCCTACTACTGGTTCTTTGCTGTCCATGGTTGGTTACCGTTAGTTGCTGGTGGTTGACTTGGTAAAAGAAGTGATTGTGTGATTGTAAGATTGTGTGATTGTATGGTTGGGTGGTTTAAGAAGCTCTTCAATCTATCAATCCTTCAATCTTACAATCTCACAATCACCCAATCTCACAATCCTACAATCATCCAATCTCACAATCTCTCAAAAGCCCTATGCGCGATGTCTTTGCGGAAGAACGACTTCTCGAAGGAGACCTTTCCGACGGCAGCGTATGCGGCGTCCACGGCGGCGCGCAGATCGGCGCCCATGCCGGTCACGGAGAACACGCGCCCTCCGGAGGTCAGCACCTGCCCGTCAGCCGCCTTCGTCCCGCAGTGGAAAACTATGGCACCAGGCGTCTGGGCCGCATCCTCCAGTCCCGAGACGGCTTTGCCCTTCTCGTAGGAGCCAGGATAGCCGCCCGACGCTATTATCACCGTCGCGGCCGCCTCCGGCTTCACGGTGACGTCGGAGTCCTCCAGCCGTCCGTCGGCCACATGGCAGAGCGCGGCGGCGAAGTCTCCGCCAAGGCGCGGCAGAACCGCCTCGGTCTCGGGGTCGCCGAAGCGCGCGTTGAACTCCACCACGTTCACGGCGGATCCGCTCAGGGCCGTCTTGCCACCGGGGGGAGTGACCATCAGCCCGGCGTAGAGCACGCCGCGATAGACTATCCCGCGCATCTTGAGTTCGCGCACGACGGGCAGGATTATCTTCTCCTTTATGAGCGGCAACATGTCGTCCGTGACAACCGGTGCGGGCGAATAGGCGCCCATGCCGCCGGTGTTCGGACCCTTGTCGCCGTCGAACACGCGCTTGTGGTCCTGCGAGCTCGGCAGAAGCACTGCCCTTTCGCCGTCAACCAGGGCGAGGATAGAACACTCCTCTCCGTGCAGGAACTCCTCGACCAGCACCTCGGCTCCGGCGGCGCCGAAGCGGTTGCCCACGAGCATGTCGTCGATGGCGGCCTCGGCCTGCTCCACCGTCTCGGCCACGACCACTCCCTTGCCCGCCGCGAGGCCGTCCGCCTTGATCACGACCGGCAGACCGTAGGCCGGGAGGGCGGCCTTTGCCTTGGCGGCGTCCGTGAACGCCTCGGCGCGCCCGGTGGGCACACCTGCCGCGGACATCACCTCCTTGGCGAAGCGTTTCGAGCCCTCCATGCGCGCGCCGGCCTTCACAGGGCCGAAGGCGCGGACGCCGATCTCCGCGAGAGCGTCCACGAGCCCCAGACATAGCGGCGCCTCCGGCCCCACCACAACGAGATCCGGCTTTTCGTCCGCCGCCCACTTCACCAGCGCCGGCACGTCCTCCGCGCCGATCGGAACGTTCACGGCCACCGCCGCCGTGCCCGCGTTGCCGGGCGCGCAGAAGATCTCATGGCGCGCCTCGTCCTGCCTCAGTCTCCAGGCGATCGCGTGTTCGCGCCCGCCGCTGCCAACTACAAGAATTTTCATGGGGATAGTATATCATATTTCCCGCGCCCGCGTTTCCCCAAAACTCTCCGGAAGTTCCCAAAATTTCCCTGACTACCCCCAACCACCAGAAACTAGAAACCAGAAACCAGAAACTAGAAACTAGGCACCACCCCGTGCGTAGTACATGTGCATGTGCGTCCGATTTCCGGCGCTCAAGGGCTCGTGCGAAAACGCGCGTTGCGGGCGTCTGCGGCGCGGATGCGGCGCGATGCTGTCGTCTCGCGCCGCCCCGCATCCGCACCCGCCTAGCCACACGTCCCCCGGCGGCGTTCTCCGCCTAGCCAGCTCTCGTCTCCCGCTCCTCCGCCCTCAATCTTCGGCCCACTTGCATTGAACATGGTAGTGGGGGCTCGCCACCCTGCCAAGAACGACCTGTGGCTGTTTGGGGCTCACCACCCTACTGAGAACATCTTACGGCCGATCACGCCTTGATGCGCTCCCCTCTCCTACTTATTGTCCTACTCGTCCTATCCTCCTACTCGTCCTAGAGCACTGGAAATCAACTACGCATCCCACCAGAAGCCAGAAACCAGAAACCCGCCTTCGCCAAGGCTATGGCGGGCAAACCAGAAACAATCCAACCACCTGCGGGCCGAAGTCTGAGGGAGGAGGAACGGGAGGCGCGCGCCGGCAAGGCGGGTGGGCGCCGCCGCGATCCGGACGGGGCGGCGGATGCGGATGCGGGGCGGCGCGAGACGACAGCATCGCGCCGCCTACGCGCCGCAGACGCCCCTCCGGACGGAACGCGGCGAAATGCGCACTCCCGCCGGTGCCGAAGCGAGCCCTCCCGAGACGACGACCGAAGGCCCGCCCGTGGAACGCGGCCGATTTCCGGGAACAAGCGAGGCGGCCGACGCAGGGCGCGCGGACGGCGAAGCGGCCGGGGGTGAAGGCAATCTGGCGATTGCCGAACCCCCGTGACGCAAGACGCAACGCGCGCCATCCGCCGTGCCGCCGAGCGCCGGAAATCGGACGCAGATGCACTACGCACGGGTCGGAGCTTAGAGCTTAGAGCTTGGAGCTTAGAGTTTCTAGCTTGTCCACCGACTTGTCCGCCGACTTGTCCGCCGTAGCCTTGGCGGAGGCGGAAGCCTTGGCGGAGGCGGAAGCCTTGGCGAAGGCGGGTACTTAGTGCCTAGTGTAAAGGGCAGAATGTGTATCTTCGTTTTGCATAACCTGTGAATCCTATACCTGAAACCAGAAACCAGAACCTAGAAACCAGAACCTAAGCACTAGGCAATTCTTTTTCAAGGGTTGATTCCGCCGGCGGATTGTGACATAATACGTCCAGAATGAAAGCAGTGATCGCAATCGACTCCTTCAAGGGGAGCCTCTCCTCGACTGCGGCGGGAGAGGCGGCCGCAGCAGGCGTCCGCGATGCCATCCCCGGCGCCGAGACAATCGTGCGCCCGCTCGCAGACGGCGGAGAAGGTACTATGGAAACGCTCGTCGCGGGGCTGGGCGGGGAACAACGCACTGTCTCCGTGACAGGCCCCGACGGACGCCCCGTCTCCGCCGCCTACGGCGTGCTGCCCGGCGGCACGGCCGTCCTCGAAATGGCCGCCGCCGCGGGCATAACTCTGGTGGAGCGCGAAAGACGCGATCCTCTCCGTGCCACCACGTTCGGCGTAGGCGAGATGATCGCACACGCGGTTCGCGCCGGATGCCGACGCTTCATCGTGGGCATCGGCGGCAGCGCCACGAACGACTGCGGCGCCGGCATGCTCCAGGCCCTGGGGTTCGACCTTCTCGACGCAGACGGCAGAAGCCTTCCGCGCGGCGGAGGTGCGCTCTCCCGCATCGCCGCCGTGACGTCCGAACACGTCCTGCCGCATCTGCGCGACTGCACGTTCCGCGTGGCCTGCGACGTCGCCAACCCCCTCTGCGGCCCCCAGGGCGCGAGCGACGTGTTCGGCCCCCAGAAAGGCGCCTCGCCCGACGACGTCGAGCTTCTCGACGCCGCGCTCGCCCGCTTCGCCGCCGTCTCCGGTGGCGATCCGGACTTCCCCGGCTCTGGGGCGGCCGGCGGCCTCGGCTTCGCCTTTCGCACGTTCCTCGGTGGTGAACTGCAGCGCGGAGTGGAGCTCGTCCTCTCCGAGACGCGCCTCGAGGATTTTGTGCGCGACGCCGACGTGGTGGTGACCGGCGAGGGCCGCCTCGACGCCCAAACCGCAATGGGCAAGGCACCGATCGGCGTGGCGGAGCTCGCCAAGCGCCACGGCAAGCCCGTGGTGGCCTTCGCGGGATGTGCTTCTCCGGACGCCGAGATTCTGAACTCGCGCGGGATCGACGCCTTCTTCCCGATCCTGCGCACCGTGTCGTCGCTGGACGAGGCCATGGACGCGCGCAACGCCGCCGCCAATCTGCGCGCCGCCGCCCGCCAGGCGTTCCGCCTGTGGGCCGCCGCCCGCGCCTCATGCAACGGCCGTTAGGAACGCCGCCGCCACGAGTGCAAACGCCAGCCATCGCCGCCATGCCGGCACGCGATGCGCTTTGTCTCCTTCGCGCGGCGCCCTGCCCAGAACCCCCTCCAGGCCGCGCAGCGCGATCGGCAGCTTGGATCGGTCCACGAGAAGAGCCGCCGCCGCGCCAAGCAGCAGCACAACGGGAATGAACCTGTACGGGCCGAGCATGCCTAGCCTCACTTCGCCGCCGGCGGGTCGCCGGCCTGGCGTCTGAGCAATTCCGCCTCGTGCGCCGCGCCGATCCTGCGGTACTCTTCTATCACCTCGGCGAGAACCGCGCCAGGGTCGCCGCCGAAGCGCGCGGCGCACTCCGCCGCGCCCTCGCCGTCATCCTCCAGAAATGCGCGCTCCACCAGATTCCACACATCAAGCGGCTCGCTTCGCGCCGCCATGCGGAGCCTTTTGGAAGACTTTACGCGAAGACTCGGCGCGTGCGTGCCAAGCCTGCGAAGACAGTACGCCGCGCGCACATGCAGCGCCGCGGCACTTCCTCCGTAGCCAAGCGCACGTTCGAAGTACTGCAGAGCCGTCTTGAACTCGCCGTTCGTCAAGGCCCCGCATCCAAGCGAAACGGCCTTGGCGCAGGCGCGCCCGTCAGCATCGCTCATCGGCGAAGTGTCCGCAGCGGGCTCGAACCGCAGTGGCGCGCCATCTGCGGCCAGGCCGCGGAACAGACGCCGCTCGAACGGCGCAAGACGCGCTGCAACGGGTTCGGACACCTCGGCGAACCGATCAGTCGCGTTCGCGAGGATCAACTCCACCGTTAGCGGAGACGAACCTCCGCCGAGGGTCAGGCCGATGGAGCGCGAAACACCGTTGGTGCGCGGCGCTCCCAGCCATATCGTCCGCTCGCCCGTCTTCGCGCGCAGCGCCCGCCAGGCCGTCGCCGCGTTCGTGGGCGCACAAGGCAGAAGAGCGCAGAGGTTTGTGGCACCCTCCACGCGGCCACCCTCCTGCGGGAACACGCGAATCGAGAAGGCATCGTTGAAAAGCTCCAGATGGGCCGGAGCGTCGGCGTCGGCAGGCACTTCGTGGAAGCTCGCGCCGGCGGCGGAGACGTCCGCCGCCAGAACGCAGCAAAGCGAAGCTAGCGCCAGGCGAAGCACTGCACGGCCCTCCCAGATCACTTCACGCGGCCGGTGTAGGCGTCGGCCGCCGAATTGTCGGCCTTGGCCTTGAAGAACTTGTCAGCGGCGGCGGCGCGGGCGGCGTCCCACGGACGCGGACCTCCGCAGAGCTGCACCGCCCAAAGCTTGAGCTGCTTCTTCTCGGGGTTCACCATGCAGTTTGTGCCCCAGGCGCCGCCGTGGCCGAACCATCCGTCGCTGGAGACGCTCAGGCCGAGCGAGTAGCCGCCGAGGCCCTCGGGGCGCGTGGACTTGGCGAGGATGCTCTTGACCGTCTCGGGCTTGAGGATGCGCGCGCCGTTGTCGCCCGTGCCGAGATTCATGAGCATCTTGTAGAACTTGAGCTGGTCGGCCGCAGTGGTCCAGAGGCCAGCGCCCGCCGAGGGGAACACGTGCGAATCGTTGTACGGGCGCTGCTGCATCGGGTTCTCGGAGCGCCACTTGGCCGGCTCCCCGCCCTTCACGTCGTACATCTCGATCTGATGCGCCAGCTGCGCGTCCAAGGGCCAGAATCCGGAGTCCTTCATTCCGAGCGGGTCAAGCACGCGCTCCTTCAGAAACACATCCCACTTCTTGCCGGTGGCGGCCTCCACAACCGCCGCGCCGATGTCGATGCCGGTGTTGGAGTACTGCACCTTCGTGCCGGGCTCGAAGAGGATCGGCAGAGCCGCCGCCGTGGCCGCCACCGAGCGGATGGGCATGCCGCCCGACCACCCGCCGCCGCGCACGCTCCCCTGCTTCGCGGGCAGCTCGAACGGGAAGCCTCCCGTGTGGTTCATCACCATGCGGACGGTAAGGACGTTCTGCGCCTTCTTCAACGTGCGCACCCCGTTCGACTCGGACGTCTTGATCCACAGAGTCTTGAACTCGGGAAGATACTTCGACACGGGATCGTCGAGCGATATCTTCCCCTCCTCCACGAGGATCGCTATCGTCACGCCGCAGAATCCCTTCGTCTGCGAGCACTGCATGTAGGGGTCGTCCATCTTGATCGGACGCTTCTTCCCGACGTCTGCGTATCCGAGGCACGCCGTCTCCTGCACACCGTCATTGTAGAACACGCTGATCGCTCCTGGCAGTTCGCCGGAGTCTATGTACTGCTTGAGCGCGTCTGCCGCCAACGTCGTGCCAGATGCCTTGGGCTCAGCCGCCGTGCATGCCGCTGCGCACAGCACGGCAAGTACGAGATTTACGAATTTCATTTTGCTCCTTTTAGTTGGTAGTTGGTGTTTGTTTACATTCACTCTTCACTTCTTCAGCCCCATCCACGGGGGGAAGCGCGTGGCGTGGGCCTCGCGCGACTGCCGAGTGGCGCCCGGCATCCCGCTTTCCAGCGCAGAGAGGCGCGTAAGAAGCGCTTGTTCGGCGGCGGCGTGCCGCTGCCGCTCCTCCTCGGCCTTGTGACGCTCGTCGAGCAGCTCCTTCTCGCGGAACGAAAGGCGATCACGCAGCTCCTGGAGTTGACGGGCCAGCGTCGCCGTGTCCGCCAGCTGCGCGCGGACACGATCCGCCTCGGCCGACGCCGCGCGCCAGCGCTGCGTCAAGTCGCGTATGCGCTGCTCCGCCTCAAACGCCGAGCGCTCCTGGAGTATCTTCAACGCGTCGTACTCCCGCCGCAGATTCACCAGACGCGGATCCTCCGGGCACGAGCGAAGAGCGCGCCGCGTCATGTCGTCAGCGTTCGTGCCTATGCGCTTCAAGAGCTCCTGTCTGCGGGCGAGCAGACGCTCAGCCCGCTCGCGCGCGCGTTGCCTTGCGGCCTCGGTCTCGCGCTTCTCGTCTTCCATGGTCCGGGCCAGATCCTCCGCCTCGTCCACCATCAGCTGATACACCGCGGCCCGCACGTTGGCGGCCTCCGCCGACGTGGGCGGCAGGCGCTGTATTTCGGCGGTGAGCTCCAGCGCCTCGCGCTGGGCAGCCTCCGTCGCGTCACGGGCGGAAGCCGCCTCACGCTCCGCCTCCTCCGTCTCGCGCTGAGCCTGCGCCGCCGCACGCTGCGCCGCCGCCATCTCGTCGCGCGCCGCGGCAGCCGCCTCCCTTGCGCTCGCCGCCTCCTCGCGCGCCGTCTCCGCCTCCCGCCGCACGTTCTCCATCTCGGCGTCCTGCGCAGGATCTCTCACCTCCACCCGTTTCTCCACAATCTTCTCGACGGGCACCTCCACACGCTTCTCAACAATCCTCTCGACAGGCACCTCGACCCGCTTCTCAACGATCTTCTCGACAGGCACCTCCACACGCTTCTCGACGATCTTTTCCACGGGCACCTCGACCCGCTTCTCCACGATTTTCTCGACGACCTTCTCGACGGGCACCTCGACGCGCTTCTCAACGATCTTCTCGACGACCTTCTCCACCACATTCGCGCTATCGGCCACGGCGGCGGCACGCTCCTTCTCCGCGCCCACGTCCACAAGCTTCGACCCCGGCGGCAGGCGTCCGCTTCTGAGAAGCGCCTCAGCGGCCTCCTTGTTGAAAGGCCCCCTCGGCGTGCCGTCGCCGATGTCGATGGACCATCTCATCCCAAGAAACGCCACCTCCGTGGCCTGCATCCAGTGCTCGCCGTCCGGCGACACCTCCTGTCCCGGCTGTATGCGCCCCATACGCGCCCATTCAAGAAGGCGCTCGCGCGTCTCTGGCCCGAAGACGTCGTCCTGCGTCCTCAAATACCACTGCTCTGCCATGCAACCCTCCCCTGCACGAAATCACTTCTTGCGGAAACTGAAGAGCTTCTTGGCACCCGCCGCGCCCATACGCGCAAGCTCCTTCCGCGCCTGCGCTTCAAGCGCCGCAAGCGTGCCCTGGGCGGCGCCCACTCCGAACGCCTGGCGGGCGACGGGCGGCGGTGGCTCGTCGCTCACGATCTCGGGCACCACCACCTCCGTGGTCCATTCGCGCTGGTGCACCTCGTCGCGGCGCGCGAGCTCCGCCTCCAGCTCGGCGATCTCGGCGTCGCGCCTGGCGAGCTCCTCCTTGAGCGCGGCGACGTCCTTCTCGCGCCGCTCGGCATCGGCGTCGCGGCGGCGCAGATCGCCGTCGCGCAACGAGACGGTCTTCGTGAGATCCGCCACCTGCGCATCCCTCTGCGCGAGGAGCGTGGTCGCCTCCGCGAGACGCGCGTCTCTCTGGGCGAGGGACTTCTTTTCCTGCTCGATCTGCGCGTCCTTGCGCGCAATCGTCTTCTGCGCCTCCGCAAGCGCCACGTCGCGGCGCGACAGCTCAAGGTCGCGGTCGGCAATCGTCTTCTCGGCGGCGGCGATCCGCTGCGCGCTCTGGCCGCGGTCGTCGCAGTAGAAGCGCGCCGCAGGAGAAAGCGCGCCGGATTTCTTAAGGTCCCCCACCACGTCCAGGTGCGTAGGCCCGTAGAACTGGCCCGGATTGTTCTCCACCACCCAGTTCATCTCCAGCTCAGGGCGTGACGGGGCGATCGTCCAGTTCTGGAGATCGTTGGACACGCCTGCGAGCGGCTCCACACGACCGTCACGGACCCATTTCCTCAACGTCTCGAGGTCGATGGGCCCGAAAACCTTGCCGGCCACGTTCTTCAAATACCACTTCTCGCCGTTTTCCATGGCAGAGATTATATCATAATCTGCGGACGCTGTGTGCACTATTTGGCTCTGTCAATCCCCAGGATTTCCCTGGCTCGCGGTTTTCCCAAAACCCGCCCTCTCCAAGCCTCCCACCTCCGCCAAGGCTACGGTGGACAAGTCGGCGAACAAACCAGAAACCAGAAACCAGAAACTAGAAACCAGAAACCAGGCACTAGGCACTAAGCACTAGGCACTAAGCACTAGCCCCCCTCGCCCCAATTGTCGTGGCATCCCCCTCTTTCCTGTGCTATAATACCCTCATGCACCGATTCCTTGTACCAGCAGAAGCGCTTTCCTCCGAACAACCCCGTCTGCCGCCCGCGGCTGAACGACACGTCAAAGTGCTGCGCCTGCAGCCGCACGAGACCGTGGAGCTTTTCGACGGCCACGGCCGCACACGCCGCTTTGCCTGGGAAGACGGCGCCCTCCGCCCCGCCGGCGAGCTCGTAGTCTTCCCCCCTCCCGCTGGACGCATCACCCTCTTCGCCTGCGTCACGAAAGGCAGCCGTTGGGACTGGACCATCGAGAAGTCCGTTGAGCTCGGCGTGAACCGCATCGTCCCTGTGATCAGCGACCGCGCGATCGTGCGTCTGCCCAGGTCCGAGCGCCCCGCCAAGGCCGAACGCTGGCAGCGGATCGCCGAGGACGCCGCCCGCCAGAGCGACGCCGTATGGCTCCCGGAGATACTTGAAGCCGTCGACTTCCCGGAGGCCCTCGCTCTGGCACGAGAGTCCGGCCGCGTCTTCGTGGGCGCACTCGTATCGCCGCCCGCTCCGCCCATCCTTAAGGCAATCTCGGAGACGCCAGCCGACGCGAAATCGGATCTCGCGGCGTTCATCGGCCCCGAAGGCGACTTCACCCCCGAAGAGCTCGCCGCGCTCCTATCTTTCGCCACCCCCGTCTCATTAGGCCCAACCATCCTCCGCGCCGAGACCGCCGCCATCTTCGCTGTGAGCGTCCTCGTCGCATCCCGCTGCATGTAGCCTGAGGTTTTTAGTTTGAACCGCCAGCCGGCATGAAACAGCAGCGATTGCCTTTGCCGAACTTGTCCACGAACGCCTGCGTGTCAAGTCCGCACTTCAGCGCCTTTCCGGAGACATCGGACACCGTGCCGAAGAGGTCGCCTTCGCGCCCGATGAACACATTGCCTTCGAGTCTCGGCAACGACGAGGAACCGTCGAGGTTCTTCAGCCCGCTGCAGACCTGAATGAGGACGTCCATGCCGAAGCACATGGCGTTGTTGCGGATCACGTAGTTCTTCGCGCGGTTGCGATTCGGGTTAAGCCACGCCTTGATGTGGGATGCGCAGCCGCGGTCTGGCCGCTGTTCGCAGAATCCGTAGCCGGCGTCGAACATCAGATTGTCTTCGAATAGGATGTTCTCCATCAGGCTGGGGTTGCCGTCGAGCGCTGTGAGGAAGTACTCGATGGAGTAGTTGCACTTCTCAATGACATTGCCGGCATAGAGCACGTTCTTCTGGTCGTAGCGCTTCATTCCGTCCTTCTTGGGGATGTTCAGCTGGTGCGTCACTCCGGCATCATACACCTGCCAGATGTAGCAGTTCACAACAGAGTAGCCGTCGCAACCGCCGTAGACCTCCACCGCGTTGCCGAGCCGCGTGGGATGATCGCGGCCGAAGATGGCCTCGCCCTGGATGGAGCCTCCGATCCAGGCGAACTCGCAGTTCTTCACCGTCAGGTTCCGGCATGTGCCGGCGGAGACGCCGTGGACGCCGACGTACTTGACGGTGAAATTGTCGATCACGACGTCCGAAGCGCCGCCCACGCGAAAGCCGCACGTCTTCACGTTGAACTCGATGGACTTAAAGCACTCGCCCGGGTTCTTCTCGCTGTAGAGGTACACCTTGCCGGTGCCGTCTTTGTAGTAGTCGTGCCAGAAATGCAGGTCGCCGTCGAGGTCGCGGTAGGAATTGAACGGCCTGCCGGTGTACTTGTTGAACTTCTCGCCGGTCTTCTTGTCGGTGCGGATCACGATCTTGACGGCATGCGCGGCGCCGCCGTCGAAGACGAGCGTGCCCACGTCGTCGTGGCCTATGGCATACGCCCATACCCGCGGATTGTCGGTCCTCACCCACTTCGCGGGATTGGCGCCATCCTCCGGCGAACCGTAGATTGTGGGCTTGGCGCCGCTGCCGTAGGCCGTGTAGGTGACGCCGGGCTTGGCCACCACGCAACCGCGGTAGAGCCCGCCACGCTCAAAGAGGACGTATGTGCCGGGCTCAAGGGACTTCTCCCCGTTCAGACGGGCGATTGTCTTCCACGCCGTCTGCGGCGTCTTGCCATCGGCGGTATCGCTGCCCGTCTTCTCCGAGAGGTAGCGCCTAGGCGAGTTCTCGGGCACAACACCGTTCGGCGTGGCACGTATCTCCGCTATTCGCCTGTCGGCCTTGGCGCGTATGGACGCGAACACCTCCTCTGCGCTTTCGGCACGCACCAGACATGCACCCGCCAACGCAACTGCAATGATTCCGAATCTCCCGACATGCAAGAACAAGGACGTTCTGGACGGCTCTAGTCCGCGCATGCAAATGGTGCTGTCCACGAACATACATTCGCGGACGACCTTGGCCCTGTTTCTGATACCATACGGAATAATATGTTTCGTCTTCATAACGCAGATTATAGCACAATAACTGGCCGTTGCGGCGGAAAATCGCACATATACATTCGCCGACACACAACTCGCCGCCGCGCTTTCGGCAAATGAGATTACGTTGCGGACGAAATCTCAGTCCTTCAACGCCATCCGAGAATCAATCCGAAGTGAATTCTCGGATGGCAAAACCGTTGCCAGATTTCGTTTTCCACCTTGCGCCGACAGAGGCGATTTGCGATAATTGCCGCATGAAAATCAAACTCGCCCTCTCCGCCGTCGCGCTCTCCGCCACCGCTCTTTTCGCCGCCCCTCTGGACTGCGCCCCCCAGAAATGGGACGCCAGCCCCATCTCGTGGCGCTTCGACGCGGCAGCGTCCACCATACGCGCCAACGGACGCGCCATATACGCATCCTACCTCTCGCCCGACGCCCGCCGCACCACGTTCACAGCCCGCGTCAAGCCGGAAAAGCGCACCGGCGGCGACTGGTCCGTAATCGGACTCTCCATCGGCTCCGGCGAGAAAGACTTCTGGCATGTCGCCCTCGTGGTGTCCCCGACAAACCTCGGCTCCCGCCTCACATGCGAGCTCGCCGAGATGCGCGAAGGACACTGGCTCTCGCACCACGCCGACAAGCTGCACATGAAATTCCACCGTGCCCCCGGCTCCTGGAGCTTCGGCGGCGAATACATCCTCTCCATCTCCCTGGACGCCGACGGAGTCCAGGGGTCCGTGAAAGACACCTCCGGCAAGACGATCTTCGAATCCGCCTACTCATTCGCGGACAAGCCGGCCGTCAGATCCGGACACCCCGCGATCCACACGACGGGTGGCTTCTGCAGCCTGGTCAAGAACCTTGACGCCGAATCGGAAGGCATGATAGCAGCCGTCGAAAAGAAACAGACCTTCCCCCCATACGAGAGCGCGAGCTTCGCCCCCGAGATCAAAGACGCCGCCACCGGCTTCTTCCACACCGCGGAGAAGAACGGGAAATGGTGGGTGATCGATCCGCTCGGACGCGGCACCGTCCTCCTCGGCATCGACCACGTCGCCTACAACGGACATTGGTCCAAGCGCACGAAACGCGCCCTATACCGCGAATGGAACGACGCCCACTACCCTAACAGGGAAGCTTGGGTCGACGAGACGATCGGCCGCCTCAAGGCCTGGGGCTTCAACATGCTCGGCGCCGGTGGCCACGCTCCCCTTGAACACCACGGCCTCATCCACACGAAGTTCCTCTCCATGGGCGACTCGCTATGCTGGAACGAACAAGACGACGAGTTCTGGATATGCATCAACGAGCATCGTCCCTGCTCAGCGTTCCCCAACGTGTTCCATCCCCTCTTCGCCGCCCACTGCGACTACGTCGCCCGCAAGAACTGCGCGCCCTTCAAGGACGACCCCTGGCTCCTCGGCTACTTCATCGACAACGAGCTCGCCTGGTGGGGCCGCGGTCCGCAGGCGACCGGACTCTTCGACGCGGCGATGGCCAAGTCCGCCTCCCACACCGCGCGCCAGGCGCTCGATTCCTTTGTCGCCGCCGAGATCTCCCGCCGCGGCCTGAAAGCTCCATTCGACAAGCTTCCCCGCGAGACGCGCGACGAGATCAAGCACGCCTTCCTCCGCCTCGCCGCCGAGAAGTACTTCTCCGCCACCTCCGCCGCGATCCGCCGCCACGACCCCAACCACATGGTGCTGGGCGCGCGCTTCGCCGGCCTCGGCGGCGCCGATCCCGTGGTGTGGGAAGTTTCCGGCAAATACTCCGACATCGTCACCTTCAACTGCTACCCCTGGGCCGACATAGACCGCAATGTGGTTCTGATGCACAGCGGACGCAACGCCACACGCGTCGCTGACGCCTTCGCAGCCCGCCACGCCATCGTCAAGAAGCCCATGCTCATCACGGAATGGTCCTTCCCCGCCCTCGACTCCGGCCTCCCATGCACCGGCGGCGCCGGGCAGCGCTTCTTCACGCAGAAGGAGCGCACCGCCGCCACGGAGCTCTTCGCCAAAACCATGCTCTCGCTCCCGTTCCTCGTGGGCTACGACTACTTCATGTGGGTGGATGAGCCCGCCGCCGGAATCTCCGACGAATTCCCCGAAGACTCCAACTACGGCCTCGTGAACGAACAGGGCGTCCCATACCCCGAGATCACCTCCATGTTCACTCGCCTCCAGCGCGACATCGGCCGCTGGCGCGCCGCCCCGCTCCCCAAAGAACGCGAAGCCTCCGCCGTCCGCGCAGGCCTCAACGCAGACGAGCTGCGCGCCTCCGCCTACAATTCCTCGGGGAAGACCGTCTTCATCGCCAAAGGCCCCGCCGCCGGACACGTCGCCAACTCCGCCGGTCTCGCCCTCGACTACGGCACGCCGCCCAATCGCCGCGGCATGGCCGTTACCCTCAACGGACGCGAAATCGGCGACTACTGCTCCATGCTCCATGTCGCCCTCCCCGGCGACGGCCAGACATGGATCGACGCCTCCCGCGTTTCGTCCGCAGAGTGGAAGGACAACTCCCTCTACGTCACATTCCTGTCCCGAGACGGTAGATTCTCCTTCTCGATGCTGAACCGCATAACGCCATCCCCGGACCGCGCCACCTTCCTCGCCGAGCTCATGGAAGTGAAGAACACCGGCAAAACGCCCATCAACGTGAAGCATTTCTTCTTCCGCGCCTACGCCCAATACGCCGGCGAGGTGCAGACCAAAGGTGTGCCGAACCTCTGGAAAGGACCGCGCGCCGACGCATGGTTCGCCGCCGACGGACGCTGGTTCGGCCTCAAATCGAAAGCGCCCTCCGCCAATGCCTGCAACTTCTTCTGGAACGCCTCCGGCAAATCGCAGCATCCCGACGCCATCTGCGAACCGTCCAGTCAACTCACAATCGCCCCCGGAGCGTCATATGTTCCGCCCGAAGGCACCACCTGGTACGAAGCCGTCTGCGGTCTCGACGGCCCCGATGGCTGGAAGCGCGCCATAAGGCGAGTAGGAGAATAAGACGAGCAGGAGAGCAGGGCAACAGGGCAAGCAACCTGGCTTTATCTTTGGCATAAAATGACACCCCAACCCCACCGTGGTGCAAGCGGGAACATGCTTTGGGTCGCATCCTGAATCAGTCGCTCGAGTTCTGACCATAGACTCCATTGCGCGGCGCGAGAGGCCATGCGGGGCGGCGGTCAGGTTTCGCTCAGCCGCCTGCCGGCGGCTGCTCGAAAAGTGCCCGCCTGCCCCGCATGGCCTCTTCGCGCCGAATCTCACATTCTGGGGCAACGGGCCTCTTGCCCGTTGCATGCCATTCTCATTTCACCTTCACGCGCAGGAAGAACGTAGGCGGTGTACCTTCGGGCATGACCGTAGCCTTAACCTTGCCATCGGTCGTGCGTTCAAGGGTGACGAACAGCCCTTCGGATGAAAATGCCGATTCATCAAGAGCGGGAGTGCCTTCTACGCCCAGAGTCTCCGCAAGCCGTGCCGCCACGCCGATCTCCGCGTCGGCGATATCAACGACAAGCTCAAACGCCCCTACCGTATCGCTTGACGGTTCGATGGTTTCGATGACGATATCTTCACCCGTCAATGCAGTCGTCTTTGCCATTAGCAACGGCGCATCCAGCATATACGAAAGCCAGGCGTTCGGCGCATCCTTCACCAAGGCGTGGGACAGACTGTTGTTGTCCACCCATGAGCGGAAAGCCGTGTACGCCGTCGTGCCGTCGATCTCGTCCGACAGCCGGACATCCGACAGCCCCGCTATGATCGCTTTGGCGTCGCTGTCCGTAGCCGCTGCGTCAAGCGGTGGTAGCGGGTCGTCCGCAGCCCATACGACTTTGTCGAGCCATGCGCAGTCCTCGCCGTCGCCATTGCCTTCCTCGTCTTTGACGTAGAGCCACGAAAGTGTATGCCGCCCGTCGCCCGAGACCGTGAAACTCTTGTTCGTCCATACGTTCTCGCCCATAAGGTTGCCCTGCTGCACGCCATCTATGCAGAACGCCAACCCGTCATAGACAATCTTCTTGAGGATCTCTCCGTCCACTTTGTACTGGAACGTGACTGTCCCCGCACCATATACTACCGTCTCAAGGCGGCTTGTCTGGCTGTGTGTTATGGCACTGCTCTGCAGGGCGTAGCCGTCGTCGCTCACACCCTTCGCACGTACCCATTCCGCATCTCCACCCGTCGTAAACGTCCTTCCCGGACAGTTCAGGTATTCTCCGAACGTCCATGTCGGCCTCGTCACGGCGAAAGACGCGACCTCGCTGTCGTAGTAGTTGTCCTTCACGGCGATTGCACAAATGACCACGCTCCCCTCTATTTCGAATGGTCCTTGGTAGGGACGGCACCCCGTACCGTCCGCCTTCGGCGTACTCCCATCCAGCGTATAGTACACCGTCGCACCATCATCCGCTGTAATCGTCACCGTCGCGTAATCCGCCTCGTACGTCGCAGGCGCGGTTATGACAGGCGTTGAAAGCTCATTTGCCGCCCACACCGCCGTAAGTTGGTAGGGCGGTCGCCCCGCGACCGCCGCCGCATATTCTGGGAGCGTCGTGCTTGCTACGACCGTTCTATCCGTGTATGTGTTCTCGCCGTCGCTCCACCCCGCAAATGAATGTTTCGCCAGCGACAGCGTACCGCAACCCGGCAGCACCGCACTTTCGTCGTCCGCATAGAACGACATTGCCGCTGGAGGAACGCCGTCCGTCGCTTCGCCGCCGTCGAACGAAAGTGTCACGCGCGGCGCGACGACGACTTGCTTCACCCAGCCGCAGTCCTCGCCTGCGGAACCTTCCTCGTCCTTCTGATAAATCCAACGGAACACATGCTCGCCATCGCCTGGCACCTCGTATGACTTCGTCTGCCAATCCGTCTCCCCACAGATGAAATCCTGCCGAACACCATCAATTTCAAAGGAAAGATAGTCGTAAACATTTCCCTTGAACACTGGTTCGCACGAACACTTCCATCTGAACGACACGCGGCAGTCGTTCGTGCAGACAGCCACAAGATTTGTTGAAGAATTGTCCTCCGTAATCAGCGTCTCGTCAAAGAACTTCATGTTCTCGTCGTAGTAGATGATTTGCAAATCGGGGGAACAATTCGCAAAGGTATTATAACCAAGGGTTCCCTTAAACCATCGTGGCACATAAGCCAGATTCAAAGAAGTACAACCCTCAAATGTCCAACCGTTATTTATTGCTGTCACACTCAATGGTATAAGCACATGTTCAAGACCACTACCCCTGAATGCGGCAACATCAACTGAACACAATTCAGAAGGCAGTTCGATTTGTCTTAGACCCGTACAATTCCGAAATGCATAGCCACCGATTGTTTTAATCTCGCTATTCAACAGTATATTTGTCAACATGGAACAGCCATAGAAAGAACCATACCCCAATGATCTCTCGTCTGTTATCGTCACATCTGTTAAAGCCGCTGAAATATAATTTGTCGTCCAACCGCCAACATTAGGGATGCCAAGGCTTTGACGGACTTGAACAAGTCCTTCTCCAGGCTTTACACCAAAGATATAACCAAACATAGTTTCCTTCGTTCCAGAAGGAGCATCTCGTTCTGCCCCAACAAACGGAAGCGTCAGACTCTGTAATCCTGAGCAAGCCGTAAACGCGCGTTCTTGAATATTCGTAACACTATTGCCAATGACAACGCTCTCCAAACAACGGCAATCATCAAATGAAGCGTAAGCAACTATTGTCTCATCTGTGATTACAACCGCCCTCAAAGATTTAGGAATATAACACCAGAAATTCTCCCCACGAACCCATTGCCGTATGTGAATGTATCTATCACCATCTGCTGAAGCTACAGAAGACTCCCCAAATATCCAACCGAATGCACATTCTCCCGTTTCGACGGTTCCACGCCGCGACCCAATGAAAGGCAAAGACAAACTTTTCAGCCTACCGCAACACGAGAATATATTTCTGCCAATATTCGTCACGCTATTGGGCACAACGACATTCACAAGATTACTACAACAATAAAACGCATTCTCCCCGATTGTCTCAACGCCATTTGCGATAGTCACTTCGTTCAACACACCACATTCGGCAAATGCTTTAAGTCCTATTTGACGAATGGTGTTGGGAAGGTCCAGTCTCGTTATTTCATCGCAACCATAAAGTGCATAGTCGTCAATCCTGTACACCTCATAGCCGCCAAGTTCGCTTGGTACAGTCACTTCGCCAACAGGCTTGGGTGAGATTGCCGCGACTCCACTTTGCTGCGACCCAATCCACGCCTTACCGTCTCGGACAAAGTATTGCCAAGTGTAGTCGCCGACCTTCTCGGTTTCGGCAAACGCACCAAACGTGAAAACAAGCGGCAGTGCCACCATTATAGCGTAAATGATCTTCATAGCTCAAATCCTTTCCTTATCAATAACCAAATTCCGCACAGATTTCGTTTCGAACATTTGCCATGTCCGGGTAAACTGTTTTCTTGATTATATTCTTCTTGTTCAAAAATCGTTTCGCCACTCTTCTCAAACCATCATCAAATATAATCTTAATCACCGCTATTTTCTTCTCTTTATTCTTCGGTAAAGAAAGAAACTCTTCTATCGAGTATTCCGGCGTCTTGAATTGCGTCGCACTAGGAGGCAGGGTATTTAAGAAGTCAAACATTCCATTCCCGAGATGCTGAGCCATCAAGAACAATCCCTTTTGTGCCATCATCCTTGGATTGTTTGGAGCCATCCAGACTGGCACAACGCGCCGTTTCAATGTAGAAGGGATAATTTTAACCTCGCTCTTAAACAATTCGTCTGCGGCATAGTTCCACGCTTCTTTGTTGTTACATGTATCTGCTTTCTGGAAAAATGCCTTATATTGCTTTGAATGTATTTCGATGGGGTCGATTTGTACTGCCCATATTACGCGATCATTGTTTTCGTCTTCTCCCTCTTTACGCGGCTTCTCAAAGGCAAAATATAGCGCAACCGCAATCTCTTCTGTAAAGTCAAGCAATCGAGTCGGAATCCCATAATGTTGCATAATCGCTAAGTATGGAATTTGACGTTGATCGCTACCAACATCAATACGAAGACGCGCTTTAAATCTTTCAATCATTGCCTTTTCTTTTTCTTTGATTTGGTGTTGCCATTTCTCGTCAAATCTCTCTTGTTGATATTCAGAAAGTGCATCCTTGACATCCTTCGTCTTAGTAATTTCAGCCAGCCAATCTGCCTTTGTAACTTTCCACTTTGGAAGTTCTATGCGTTCCAACGAACTGACTAATCCTCTCTTCTTATTGCGTTGCCCCCTAAATACCCACTTCTTTGGGGATGCCGTGAAAAAGGCTTCAATCTCTTGAAACCTTTTGACAAAGTCATCATTCGGACCAATGTTGACTTGGCACACTTCCGCTGCTATCTGATCGCTCATTTTCTTTGTTCCTTTTTGTCGTGGTTTGATGTTTTGCCACTCTGCAATCGGAACAAAAAGAAAACCTCTCTTCGTATCTCGCCAGAGGTTGTGAGATTACCTTGATAGAAACACGAAGAGAGGCGAACGCATGGTGCGTTTCCTCTGCAAGGTGCCGTCTATCTTGAAACTCTCACATTTCTGGCGACGACTGCTTTGCAGCATTGCTTAAATCATCTTCCTCCTTGCGGAGGGCGGCGGATTTCTCCCGCCTTATCGTTTTCGGTCACGCGGGACGCGTGACCCTACCTTATTGGCTTCGTCCTTTCATTTCCAGTTTGCGATTCGAGATTCAATTACCGAGTGATTCCTCTCTCTTCTGCAAGCATGTCGTAGAGATATGCAGGGCCTTCCCTGTATAGCCCGGTTTCAGGGTCTTGCAATTTTTCATACAACTTTGACGAGTACACGATGCGCATTGCATCCTTGATGGCAAGTCCTTCTTTCTCCGCCACCCATGCGCAGAGATTGCCGGTTGCAATGTCGAAAAGCTCTTTCTGAAGGTCAGACATGCTTCACCTCAATCCTCTTAAGCAGGGAAACCGCCATAGTCGAATGAAACGAATACTGGACTGACTTGAACCGCGATGCCTGTAATGTCCTAAGGACGGCTTCCTCCGTCGTCGTACCCTTCACCAACGCATCTAGAAGTCTAACGATTCTGTCATCAGCTATAAAGCCATGTACTACATCCCAGCGCTTGTCAAGATTGTGATCTGGGGCGTCTTCCTGGGAATAGCGATTGGCGACCACAAACCGTAGCCAGTCTGGCTCAATGTTGAGAAAACTGCGAATGTGCAGTCCTGCCGACACCAGCTGATTTTCGTCCAGCGAATAACACATCACAACCGACTCAAGCGAGTTCTTGCGTCTCGCGACACGATGCGCCATGCTCACCGCCGACTCAAGATGCGGTGTCAGATAGAAACCCTGCCCGAAATCGGTTCCTTTGCGTCCTCTTTCGGGGATGGGGGTGTCAAACTCCAAGTCAGTGCCATGGTAAAGGTAGATCATACCAGCGTACCTCCCCGCGAACGGCAACACTCCGCCATGTCCTGCAACATCAAACTCATTGGCTGCTGTGAATTCTCAACATAGAAATCTATTATATAGTCAATCGCCTGATACTTGTCAAGATAATCAAAGGCATCACGATACGACAACGAATTCGACCGTGCGAATTCGTTCACACAGAATACAGTGTAATCAATCTTGTCTATCATGCTCTTTGACACGTCTTTTCTTGCCTTGCCGGAACCATTATATCATTTTTTCGTAGCGACTGCTTTGCAGCATCGCTTAAATCATCTTCCTCCTTGCGGAGGGCGGCGGATTTCTCACGCCTTATCGTTTTTTCGGTCACGCGGGACGCATGACCCTACCTTATTGGCTTTGTCCTTTCATTTGCAGTTTGCGGTTTGGGATTGGTTCGCTGGTGCATATTGTACCAAATTTTCTGATTGTGCGGGGCCTCAAATCTTCGTCAAGATGTCGGGAATGTTGGACTTGTCCAACGAAGAGAACGCGAAACACTTCTTACCTAGGTGATTCAGCGATGCGCCTACATGGATCAAGACCGTTTTGTCGATGATAAGAAAACGGTCGTGGAACTTGTCGGAGACCTTGACGGTGAGCGAGTTGCCGTACTGCGCGTTGAACCGCGTCACATCAATGGGATGAAGAAGCCGGTTCCGCGAATTCTTCACAACGAGAACCGATACGCCTTGTCGCTTCTGCGCAACAAGCGGAAGAACGCAGTCTGCAAAATATGGGTCGATGATGATCAAATCCGTCTTCGCCATGCGGACGAACTTCTTCATCTGCTCGAACGCATCGTATATCTGCCCTTCGAAGAACACCTTCTGCGGAGGGAATTCACCGCCATCCATTGCCTTGAAGATAGTGTCAAAGCGCTCATCGTTGCGCTTCTGGTCCGTAAGCCGCGCCGTTCTGTCCTCAAGTTGCCGCCGTTCAGTTTCTGCAATTCTCGCAAGAATCGGAGCCATTGAGGCTAGTGCCTTGCGCATGGCAACAAACGCTTCGGTAATGCGTACAGAAGCCGCGACGGCAGTTGGGGAACTTAGTACGGACGCAAGCATGATTATGCCATGCTCCGTAAACGCATACGGCAGATAGCGAATTCCACCACGCTTTGAGGTCGCAAATTGCGACCTCAAAACAGAATCATACGATCCTGTATCTGGATTTGAGGTCGCAAACTGCGACCTCAAGTTTGCAAAATCTTCTGATGTAAGCCGGAACATGAATCTCTCAGGGAAACGCTCTATATTCCGCTTTACCTGCTCATTCAATCGCTTGGTCGGCACGTCGTAAAGTATGGCCAAATCAGATGCAAGCATGACCTGAACGCCACGAATCGTGAAGATTCGCGAGCGAATATCGTCTAGATTGCTCAATTCTTGCATGGATGTAAGTTCGTTCATGAGATTTTGCTTTGTAGCATTGCTTAAAATTGGTTCGTCAATTCGCCTTGGCCTCCTCCAGCAGGACGCGGAAGCCCACGTCGTGCACCTTCTGCCAGACATGGAATGTCTCGCGGAAGGACGACGTTGCGTCCTTGGGACGCGAAGAGAAGCTGCCGCCGCGCGCGACGCCGGGGGCGGTCCATTCGGCGGCGTTCCCGTGCATGTCGTAGAGGCCCCAGCGGTTGCAGTTGGCGCGGCCCACGTAGTTGAGGCAGAACCAATCGTCCTCGAAACGCTCCTCGTGGAGAGGATAGTTCTGCTCGGGCTTGTAGGGGCGGCGGCTCTGCACGGCGGCGGCGTTGTCCCATGCGGAGTAGAGGAAGCGAGCGGAGCGGTCGGCGAGGTTGGCGAACCGGCTGAAATCGTCGTCGAGTCCGCCCCAGGGGAACGGAGTGTCCGTGCCGGCGCGCGCGGCCCACTCCCACTCCTCCTCAGAAGGAAGGCGAGCCTTCACACCGCACTTCGCTGAGAGCCAGTCGCAGAACGCCTTCGCCTCGTTCCACGAAACACGCACCACAGGCTGGCGGCGATGGTTGCCGATGTGCCCTGGCGAAACCTGGTCGTAGCCCCACTGGTCCTGGGCTCGGGAATCATGCGCAGGATCGAACGCATGGTACTGGCTGTTCTGGACCTCCATCTCGCCCAGCCAGAAGGCGTTGGTGATGGTTACGACGCGGACGACTTCGTCGGGATAGCCGTTCGTGGAGCCGGCGATATAAGTCCCGGCGGGAATGCGGCGGAAGGTCATGGATTCACCGTCAGACAGGATGAGCGTCTTCGTTGTGACGGGCGCTATCTGGGAGATTGCGCCGAGCTGGAGGTCGGCGGCTTGCAGAACGCTCATGGGCCAAGGATTGTTAAGTGGGGCTTCGCCCCTTAAGGGGTTAAGTGGGCCTTCGACCCTAAGTGGGGCTTCGCCCCTAAGTGTCGCTTCGCGACTAAGTTTACTTAGGCCCGAAGGGCCACTTAGCGCCGAAGGCGCACTTAAAGCCGCCGAAGGCGGCGACTTAACCTCCATAGGGCCACTTAGCGCCGAAGGCGCACTTAAAGCCGCCGAAGGCGGCGACTTAATCTCTATAGGCCGCGAAGCCCCACTTAATATTTTTTTGTGTCTCGCGAACTCCGCCTCCGGGTCGTCGTCCAGAGCGGCGTAGCGCTTGAGCAACTCCTTGCGCCGCTCCACCTGGTTCGTGCAGCCATGCACATACGAATTCGATTTGAAGGGCTTGGGGTCCCAGTTGCCGCGATAGGGGCAGTTGAGATCGATCCACGTGTATAGCTCGCGCCAGCCGCGCGGCGAGAGTGTGGCGCCGTGGTGGCCCTTCTTCAGCATCTGCACGAGCGGGGAGGTGGAGGCGTGGAACTCGAGGGGCGTGAGGATCTGCAGCTCGCTCTCCGCTCCGCCGCGCCTGATGTACGGATGCAGGAAGCGGTAGGCGGCCTCTGGCGTGGCCACATTGAAGCGGGCGAGCGTGAAAGGCGGCACGTTGAAGGGAGGCGCGTTCGTCGCGAAGTCAGGAGAGCCATGGCACGAGCCGCAAGATGCGACGATGTGCGGATGAAGCTCCAGCTCGAAGCTCCAGGGTCTGACCCCATGTTCGTCCGGAGGGGTGAGCTTCTGCACTGGCTTGCGGTCGGCGAGCGTGCGGCTGGTGGAGATTGAGGTGCGGTTGTCCTCGTGGCAGCCGGTGCAGGAGACGCGTTCGCCGGGCATGCCCACGGCCCACGAGCGCATCAGCTGCAGCGCGGCGCCGTCGGCGTCGAGCGGCTGGAACGAGACCGGCGTGTTGCAGGGGATCTCGAAGCAGACGCTGCCGTCGGCCTCCACGGGGACTGTGCCGAGGACGCGTTTCACGTCCCAGCCGGCCTCCACCTTGTCGAGGCCCATCGAAACATGGCCGCCCGTCCTGTGGTAGCAGAAATGGTATGCGAAGACGCGCAGGCTCTTTACTGTTCCGCGCGGCACTCCGGCGAGGCCTGGACCGAAGTAGATGTCTGCTATGTGCACCGAGGCGGTCTTCGCGCCTTTCACGCGGCGGTCAGGGATGACAGGCGGACGCTTCCGCGGGGCGAAGGGCATCGGCTCGAAGAGCGAACCGTCGTCCGGCTCCGCAAGAAGGATCATGTTTCCGTCGGTGTCAGCCAGATAAAGCCCGAACGCGCCACCCTCGTGCGTGCAGGCACTTGCGAGGATGCGGCGGGCGTCGAGCGGCCAGGGGTGGGCGAAGTACGGACGCCCGCGGGCGAACTGGTTGTCGATCTGGAGGTCGCACACGTCGCCCTCGACGGGGCGCGAGCCGACGTCGGGGAATTCGTGCACGAATCCAGTCTCTGCGGCCGGCAGCGTGGCCACGGGGATGCGAAGCTCCTTCTTGACAACGCCCAGACAGCGGTCCGGCGGATCCCAGCGGAACGGATACTTGCGCGCGAGCGTCGGATCGAGGAGGAGGGCGCGGCCCACTTCGGCGCGGCCGTGGTGGCCGCCGGCGAACATCGAGAGCAGATGCGGCTCGCCCGGCACGGGGCGCGTGTTCTGGAAGAATGTAGGGAAGTAGGAACCCGAACCCCAGAGCGCAAGCTGCCCGACGCCGTCCGGGTTCATCGTCATAAGCTCGCGGGAGAAGTAGTGCTGGACGTCGGAGTATTCCCAGCGCGTGTACATCACGCGTCCGTCGTTGGCCACAACGGGAGTGTAGTCGCTGTCCTGCTCGTATGTGAGCTGGATTGTCTCGCCGGTGCGGCGGTCTATGCGATACAGCACGCACATCGGGAAATTGCCGTCCTCGCAAGGCAGGAACTGATACGCGCCGGTGCCCAGCAGACATATCTGGTCCTTGTTCGGCAGATAGCATCCGTCCCACCATTGGATGTCGTAGCGGCCGTCTTCGGGCGAAACAAGAGTTGGATTAAGTGGGCCTTCGGCCCTTAAGTGGTTAAGTGGGCCTTCGGCCCTAAGTGGGGCTTCGCCCCTAAGTGTCGCTTCGCGACTAAGTTTACTTAGGCCCGAAGGGCCACTTAGCGCCGAAGGCGCACTTAAAGCCGCCGAAGGCGGCGACTTAACCTCCATAGGGCCACTTAGCGCCGAAGGCGCACTTAAAGCCGCCGAAGGTGGCGACTTAATCTCGATCTCAAACACTCCCAGCAGATTGTTTGTGCCGCGATAGCCGGTGAAGAGGATGCGGGAGGCGTCAAAGTCGAGGTCTATGTCGCGCACAATGCCGGTGTCCGCCGGGCGGTACAAGGTGGTGTAGCGAGGCGTGCCGGTGCGCCAGCCGGAGACGACGCATATCTCGTTCGTGTGGCCGGTGCGGTTGAGGTCCATGTGGTTGTGGGCGTTTAGCCCGAGGAGGCCGAGCCGGCGGGAGAGCCCGCGTTTTGTGTAGGGGAAGTCGGAGCCGCCGCGCTTCTCGGAGGGATTCTCCTCCCAGACGGGCGTCTGCACATGGCGGCGCACGCAGAGGATCTGATCGAGCTCCAGCGTGGGGTCGGCGAGGATCGCCTGGCGGTAGCCTTCGTAGAGGGCGCGCGGAGCTGCTGCAAATGGAGCGTTCGTGCCCGCCGCCGTCCAGGCGGCGATCAGTTCCTCCACGGCGGCGTGATGGCGCGGATAATCGTAGCCGGGGGCGTTCTTCAGCCGCTCCACCGCGGCGCGGGCCGCGGCGGGGCTGAACCTGGACAGGCCCTCCGCCACGGCGTCCGCGCGCGCGGCGCCCGCGAGGGCGGCCGCGCAGGAGAACAGGACGAGCAGGAGTGTTGGACGAGTAGGAGGATTGGGGCAACCGGACTTCATACTCGCCTTACAGCTCTTCAATTGCCATTCGCCACCTGGCGGACGATTCCCTCGTAATCCTCCGCCTGCGCCTCCATGGACTCCACCATCTTGAACTGCGTGCGGCAGCGGACGAGGTTGTGGTCAGGGTAGGCGGTGCGGAAGTAGGTGTCGCCTGCGAGGTAGTCCGCCAGGAAGCGTATGCCGATCGTGAAGGTGATCAGACGCCCGGAGAACGCGAGGTTGGCGAGCTCGGCCTCGTTCAGGAACTTGGCGCCGGCAAGGTATCCGCGAACAAGGGCCTCGAAGTACTCGCGGCGCGAGTACACCTTGGAGAGGTCCTTCTCGTCCTCGGCGGCGGCGGCCGTGGAGGTGCGGACCATGTCGCCGAAGTCGTAGAGGGCGGAGCCGGGCATGACGGTGTCGAGGTCGATCACGGCCACGCCCTCGCCGGTGGCGTCGTCGAGCATCACGTTGTTGATCTTGGTGTCGTTGTGCGTGATGCGCTCGGGGATGTCTCCGGAGGCCATGAGGTCGAGCACGCGGCCGGCCTCGTCGCGGTGGGCGTCCACGAACGCGAGCTCTGCGGCGACGGAGGCCCGGCGGCCGCGCACGTCGGCGGCGGCCGCGGTGTCGAGCTGTTCGAGGCGCGTGCGCGTGTTGTGGAAGTTGGGTATAATCTCCCAGAGGCGCGGCGTGGGGAGGTCGGCGAGGTGGTTCTGGAACTCGGCGAAGGCGCGCGCGGCCTTGTGGGCCTGGCCCGCCTCGCTGATGAGGTCCACGGTCTTGGCGCCGGCGATGAACACGTACATGCGCCACCAGCCGCCGTTCGGGCCGCGGGCCCAGCCCTTGCCGTCGCGCGAGGGGATCACGGTGAGCGTGCGGCGCGTGGCGTCGGCCTCGCCCGCGAACCTGGCGCGGATGTGCGCGGTCACGCGCAGTATGTTCTCCATCATCAGGTCTGGGCGCGTGAAGATGGAGTCGTTCACTCGCTGGAGGATGTAGGAGACGGGGACGCCGCCCAGGCGCAGATCCACCTTGAACGTGTCGTTGATGTGCCCCGAGCCGTACGGCGTGATCGCGCCGATGTCACCGAACACCTGGAAGAGCGAGACGATCTCCCGCAGCTCCTCGGCGGAGTACTCGCGGCGGGCCATCACTTCACCTCCGGGATCTGGGCGGCGGCGACGGACTGGCCGAGGCGGCGCGCCTTCTCGTCGGGCATGAAGATCTCGATCTGCTCCGCGAGAGCGGGATCGATCGCCTCGAGGCCCATGCGGGCCGTGTTGAGGATGATGTCGCCGCCGAAGCCGGAGGTGACGCGCCCGAGGATCATCAGGTTCGAGAAGTCGTAGAACTCGTGGTACCACGCGGCGGCGTTTGCGAGGTAGCGGCCGATCATGAGATACACCTTGAGGGCCACCTCCTCGCGCTTCTCCATCGCGGCCTGCACCATCTTGAGGCGCTCGGGGAGCTTCATGGTCTTCGGGAACTTCATGCCGAAGCTGCGCGCGAGGTGGTCCGCCGCCTGCTGCGAGAAGTACATGGCGCCCACGCCCGCGTCGCCGGACCACTCGTCCTTCGGCGCGTTGGGGTTGAGGTCCACCGGCGCGAACGCGAGCTCGCTGATGCGCCCCGTGAGGGCGCCCTTCTGGTTTATGTAGCCCACGGCCTCGGAGGATCCCATCGCCACGCCGAGGATGCCGTTCCTCTTCATCGTGATGGCCCCGGCTAGCGCCGTCACGTCGCCGTCGTTGAACACCTCGAACGGGCACTGCCACTCGTCCTCGATGCGCGTGAAGAGGCTGCGCGCCACGTCCTTCTTCCCGGGGTTCTTCTCGAGCACCGCGCGGATGAGCGACGCCGGCCCCAGGCGCTTGCCGACGAGCGTGCCGGCGGTGGAGCCGCCGATGGCGTCAACCTTGCCGCCCAGCGCGGCGGCGGCCTCCTCGAGTCCGGCCGAGAGCTTCTCGTAGTGGTATTCGGGGTCGGGCTGATTGCGCGGGTCCCAAGGGAACTCCTTGGAGAACACGACCTTCCCGCGCTTGAGCGCGGAGATCTTGAAGTCGCTCGCGCCGAGGTCGAAGCCGATGCGGCATCCGTTCACGTTGTTCTTCACCACCACCTCGCGCTCCTTGGTGGACGGCATTTTCTTCAGCGTGGTGACCACCACCTCGAACGGACGTCCGTAGAGGTCGGCGAAAAAGGCGTAGTCGAACGCGCGCGCGCCCTTCTTCGTGTAGTCGCGCGCGATGGGCTTCACGATGGCGTCCGGCCCGGCGAGATACAGCTTCCAGCCGCCGGCGGCCCACAGGACGAACTTCACGACGCGCTCCACGAGGTGCCTCACGCCCGGCAGCATGGCCGGATGGATGCGCTTGGGCAGGGTGATGTCGTAGCGGTACACGTTCCCGTCCTCGCGCTCCCAAGCCACGGCCACGGTCTGCGCGCTGCCGTGCGCGTGGGCGCGCAGGAATTCGAGCGCCTTGAGCGGCGCCTGGAACCCGGCGTCGTCTCCGAAAACCTTGTTGCATGATGATGCCATCTTCGTTCTCCTTGCTTTCTTTGTTTCGTTGATTTCTTGCCGACGCCGCGCGCCCGCTGGCGGGCGGCGCGTAGATTCACTTCTCGGCGCGCGTCTTCACCCGGGGGAAGGGCGTCTGGTTGTAGACACGCGAATAGGGCGGGATCGAGTCCATGAGCCACACGTTGCCGCCGATCTCGGAGTCGTGCCCTATCGTGGTCTCGCCGCCGAGGATCGTCGCACCCGCGTAGATCACCACGTTGTCCTCCACGTTCGGATGGCGCTTGTGCCCCTTCATCAGCATGCCGGTCGCCTCGTCCTTCGGGAACGAGAGGGCGCCAAGCGTCACGCCCTGGTAGAGTTTCACGTTGCGCCCGATCACCGTCGTCTCGCCTATCACCACGCCCGTGCCGTGGTCGATGAAGAAGCGCTCGCCGATGGTCGCGCCGGGGTGTATGTCGATGCCGGTGCGGGAGTGCGCTATCTCGCTCATCACGCGCGGGAGTATCGGCACGTCCAGCATGTACAAAGCGTGGGCGAGGCGGTGAACGGCCACGGCGTAGAATCCCGGATAGGCCATCACCACCTCCATCTCGCTCCTGGCGGCGGGGTCGCCCTCGTAGGCGGCGGTGATGTCGCCCTTCAGCGTCTCGCGGATGCCCGGCAGCGCCGCCATGAAGCGCTCCGCCTTGTCCTTGCCTATCATGTCCCCCAGCTCGCCGGCGATGCGCTCGAAGAGCCGTTCGATGTAATCGCGGTCGCACGCCTTGGGAAGCGTCTCGGCGCCATGGCAGCCGGGGAAGATCAGGGCGAATAGATGGCGCAGCAAGCGCGCCACGAGCAGCTGCGACGGCAGCCGCGGCGTCTCTGCGCCCGCCCTGGCGCATCCGTCGCACGGAAGGAATGATCTTGCAAGTTCGTTGATGTCCATGTGGCGCCCATTATAGCATATGGAGCGGAGACAGGGAAGAGGAAACTGTCTTTGACAGTAATCGGTCACTGAAATGCAGGTGGTGATTTTGCCGTGTAGAAGTGTAGAAAATGGAGATGATTGGGAACTGGGGCTTTGCCCCAGACCCCGAAAACAGGCCAATCACAGGCGATTGACAGGCGTTCGGGGTATGTGGTGGAATCCCATCTTCAAATCTTCTTCTACACCTCTACACTTCTACACGGCAAAAAATGTACTGCCGGTGCGCCCCTGCCGATGAGTGACCGAATACCTTTGACAAACAGGGGAGGTGGTTCTCGACATGCCTCTCTGGCCTTCAAGGCCCCAAACCTCCCGTTGAAACAGCCGTCCATTCAAGGAAATCCGGCGGCGGAACTGTCATACTTGGCCCAAGCATACCCGAAGGTGATGCGGGAGTGATAGCAAACAAAGGCGGCTTGAACTTGGGAATATGTCGAGAAATCGCCTGACCCTATCCACTATCCCCTAAAAATCGTATGCTCTGCCCCCCCAGAGCGAATGAAAGGGAAAAAGACATGAAGAAGATCATGTTGATAGCGGCCGCGGCGGCAGGTCTCGTCGCAATCGCCGATGGAGTCGCCTCCGGCATCGTGGGCTACAACCAGATCACGATCAAGAAGGGCTGGAACATGCTCGCCGTGAACTACGACGCAACCGCTGATGATAACGGTATTGCGCTTCAGGATTTGTTCCCCGGTGAGGCCAATGGACTCAAGGGTGGTACAAATACTGGCTCTGCCGACTATTTGAACGTTTGGGAGAATGGTGACTATACCACATACTTCCTTTATTACACGACAAAGGGTGGTAATACCTCAAAGAACTGGAAATGGGTAAATGGTTCTGGTGTTCCTGCTTCAGCTGCCCAAGTTGGTCTTGGCGGGGGTACTTGGTATTACCATCGTGGTACGGGCTTTGATCTCTCAATTGATCGTCCATACACGGTTGAGTGATAAACAAATCATTTCATTTGGAGAAGCGGTACTCATACCGCTTCTCCAATGAAACAAATCGATTTCCCGTCGTCATTCAGGCGGTGGGGATAAAACAAAGGAAAAGAAAATGAAAAACTGTTAGTTGTTGCAACTGTCGCACTCGCGGCACTTTGCGGCCAGGCCGCCTCCTGTGATTGGGGTGTAGACTGGGCGTATTCAAAAAACTCTGACAAGGGCGTCGATACCTTTGATGATTCTGGGAACTATACATTTTGGGTTGTAGCGCTAGGTACATCGTCTTCTACAGCGGGGATTGAAGTTGATGCCGATGGAAATCTGAAACTCGGTTCTGGTATGTCTCAGTATGGTAGTTCGGGTTCCGGGCAGTATGATTTTGCTGGAACAATTAATGGGCTTGCTGAGGCAAATAATGGTGACTATTATACCCTTGTAATCTACGATGCTGCTAATGGGCTATATGGCATTGCTGATGCTGTTGCTGTTGCTGGAATCAAGGATTCTCCCCCCCAAAATGGTGAACTTCTTACATTCCAGAACGATGGTGGAGCCAATCCTGATGGAACTCCGTACATGATGGCGAACTTGGCTACAGCTGGTATCCCTGAGCCGACCTCGGGCCTGCTTCTCCTCATCGGTGGTTCGCTCCTCGCCCTCCGCCGCAAGCAAAAGTAAGTCACATCACACAAACCAAACACAAGCAACCTCGGCCATCCGGTCGAGGTTGTTTGCATCTGTTGATTGTTCCCAAGATTTCGTTCACTGATTCATAGACATCTATTCATGGACTTAGACATTTTACGATGAACCGATTCTTTCGATGAGAGAATTAACCCACTCCACAGCCTCCATAAGACTACGCTGCGTTCCGCCTTTTACATTGGCCGCCTGGTAGAGAGATTCCCAATCCCTGCCAATGGACACCTTTGCGGGCCATGGTTGAAGGTGTCTGAACGCGAAAAGCCTTTCGCATATTCGCCTCAGCTCCACAAAGTCCAAAGCCGACCGCTCCGCTATCAACTGAAGGTCGATCAGGTCATGAGCCCGATGACTGCCCGGTTCTGTCAGAGCATGGAGTTTCTGGGCAACCTGATGTTCACATTTCATAAGTGGAATGGCAATGGGGACGGGGAACCCCAGATTGGCGAAGATGGCGGCGACCTCTTCCGACAACGCATACTCCGTCTCGTCTGCATCACCGATTTCGTTGAATCCCACCTCAAGATTGACAGTACACCATGATTGGCCATTGTACATCAGCCGGACCGAATAGGGCTTCATGACATATTGCTGCGGTATGTTTCTTGGTGTTGCTGGATTGCGCGCCGCGATTTCGCCCGTGAAACCATTCCATCCCTCTTTGACACGGGCAGAAAGATCCTCGATGAACTCTGGGATGTCGCCGCTACAGGCAGTATCAAGGTCCATAGTAGCTCGTGTGCAGCTGATGCCGTAGCGAAGTTTCAAGCCACTTCCACCTTTTACAACACCGCCATGCAACATCTGTCCGACAATTGCATTCGCCATGATGCTACGCGTCTCAAGAGACTTCTCATAACTGCCGAAGAGTCTTTCTATCGCTTTGTCGAGATTCACTCGCGAATTAGGTCTTTTATTCATTGATGTATAGTCCTCTTATCGTCGCATGGGCATGTTCGGCGCTGATCAGATTCTGCGCTTTTGCGGTATTTACTGCATCAAGCAGTCTATCAAACATTATCATGTGCTGGCTCGCAAGTATTGCCTCCTGAACACCCTGGACGCGAATGCCCTCGACATTATCGATGCAGACACAAGGCGTTCTGTCCTTTACGATTACACCATCACGAGATTTCCCCCTGTATCTTGCAGGGGTGGCAACATATATGACCGAAGGGTCGGTTGGGCATAGGTTACGGATGGAGAGGGCGGATGGTCCCCACAGATAGGAATTGTCGCCAAGGCTCGCCACGGCACATGCATAGGCATCGAAGCCGTCTCTGCTGGGAACATATTTGTCTATGCGATAGAGGCCATGCGCAACTCGTTCAAGTCGTCCACGATACGCAAGTTTCGCGAGCGTCGCAGTGCTGATGCCGAGTTTCTTTGCGGCCGCCACGGATATTAGGCCATAGTTTCCAATTGCCTCATCGTATATAATCTGATAAGCTGTCATGGTCACGATTATACCATTTTCGGGCAGTATGTGTCAATGACGAGAAATTTGTTGCCGTATATTTACCTAAAATGGGTAATTTGGGGAATTCACTTTCGTCCACAAGTTAAGACAAAGGAGGGGCACAGGCATAGATGTTGTACCAAAACGCGGAGGTGGGCACAAGGGGAGGATTCAATTTTCATATTTCCGAGAATACAATTCTGACGAGATTTTGAGTAAGGACGGTAAAACCTCCTGCATGGTATGTGAGATTATGCTGCGGACGAAAACGCAGCGATGATTCACCTCTTGTATTTTTCATTTGAGATTCCCCAAGAGTCGCGCACAAACTCGATTCTGTGCAACCTTGCCGAAAATCAACGGGGCAATCACTCTCCAATGGGAACACACAGGGCGACTTTAATAAGTCCCGTCGCTCGATGTAAGGGGGGAGATTCTCTTTTCCGCGTTGATCTCCAGTTCACGCATTCCCATGACACGAAGAGGTTCGCTCATCTCCCTGCGTAATGCCTCGCGCTTCTCGTGCGAAATGCCTTTGGACTTTCTCAGAAACTCAACCCGGACACGCTCCCTAAAATCGAATTCCGTCCGCTGGCGTTCTACGAGCATCCGTGCAAAATCCTTCACCGTACCGCCTAATTTGAGAAACCGTACCATCTCCTCCTTCATTCCGGCCACAACATTTTTCAACTCCCACCAAGTTCGCGGTTCATCTCCGAAAAGCGGGAATGACGAATTCATGCCGTCGAGAAGACCTTTTTCCAGAATCGGCGTTAGCTCAATCATCTCAACCTTCTCACCTGGCTGGGCATAGCGTGCAAGAAACCTGTCGGCAGGATCCGGAAAGACTTTTTCAAGAAGCGCGTCTGACATCTCTAGCCCCTGGATTTGATGACGCAAGGCAGGCTGCACCAGTGCCACCACACGCGACTCAACGGGTTCTGAAACAACCCGAGGCGGCGCAGCAGGAATAGGAGACGTTGGATCGCCTCCGCCTTTGCGGGTCCAAAACACAACTACGGACAAGATCACCGCAACAACGCCAAGAACACCCAGCGCCGACACAAGACGCAGCTTCATGCGACGTGCCTCAGACTCGGCAAATCTACGCTCCTCAAGGCCAAGCACATCGCCTTGTTCGACCTTTATCGGACGAATGCCAACACTGCGAAGCCTTCTGAATGCATCTTCGCTAGAATCGGCATTAATCGTGTCGGCATGCCGCACACCGTCGCTTGTTTTATATGAATACGTGAATATCACGGTTCACAGAGCCTTGCCGTCAATCCGCGTTGTCCGGAAGCGAGACCAGTTCTTCTCCACCGATCACCCGTAGTCTTTCGAGCATCGGGAAATAAGTCATGGGCGAGAGCGCTATGCCCGTCTTGTCGATGCCTTCGGGTGTGAAACCGCCACAATACATTGAACACCGAGGTTCGACTGAAGCTCCGCTGCCAGCTGCAAAGGCCATTCCCATGAGAATGAGGCGCGCATAACGATCGAGCATGGTCTGACGGTCGATCTTACCCTCTTTGAAAGGACGAACATTGACGACGGCCCATGAGCCAGGCTGCGAGAGGAATGGTGCAGCAGTGGGGACGTCCACTAAACATACACACACCTTTGCATGTGGTCCGAATGCGCTAAACGCCTTTTTTGAATCGAAAACAAGGTCGCTGACGGACACGGACGCAATAGAATTCGTCCACACATTGACCTGAAGTTGCCCGGCGGCGTACGTCACGGCTGCAGACCACATGTCCGCAGGCACTGCACCCGCAACATTCAAAACAAGTAGATGATTACGCCGGACAGCATTAGGCGATATTGTACGACGGCCCGCACAGTCCGGCGGAACGTGAACAACTGGGGCCGCAGTGCATGCCACGGCAACAGAGAGCGCCAGCAACGCCGGCAGAATTTCAATTTTCATCGTCATCCTCCTTCTCCAATCCTCAATCGCCGCCGTCCTTGATCAGCGACCTTCGCCGAAATCTGAAGCGGAGCGCGGCAAACAGACACCCTACACCGTACTTGCAGCTTCTAGAAAAGTTTATTGAACTGGCCTCCGGCATGTACACGGTCGGGCAACTCACCTCTCCGATGGTGGCGCCGGCGGCAAGTATCTCGGCGAGCATCTGGGCGTCAAACGCAAAATCGTCCGTGTTGCGCTCAAGCGGAAGCCGACGCAACAACTGCGATGAGAACGCCCGATAGCCGGTGTGGTACTCGGACAACTTCGCGCCCATCAACAGATTCATCACGGCTGTCAACCAGCGGTTGTTGACATACTTCCAAAGCGGCATACCCCCTTTGAGCGCATAGCCGCCCAGTATACGACTCGCGAGAACGCATGGATGAAGACCTGCTGCGATCATGCTCACCATGGCAGGAAGAAGCTTCGGCGTGTATTGACAATCGGGATGAACCATCACCACTATGTCCGCCCCATTTGCGAGAGCCATCTCGTAGCAGCTCTTCTGATTGCCGCCATAGCCCCGGTTATGTTCATGGCGAAAGTACAGTACTCTCGGAAGAGCATCGCGCGCGGCAAGTCTGCGAGCGACACGCTCCGTGGCGTCACGCGAGCAGTCGTCCACGATCACCACCAGATCGGCAATATCCTGCTCGCAAACTTCGCAGAACGTCTTCTCAAGGGTCAATTCCGCGTTGTATGCCGGCATCACAACCGCCACTTTGAAACCACGATACACGTCAATGCGCCTCTGGAGTCGATTTTTCCTTATTTTCTCCGGACGAATCCTCGTCTTCGTCGTCCTTTATCTCCGGCAGGCCCTTTTCCCGCAGCGCCTGGTTGATGGCCGCGCGTTCCTTCTTGTAATCCTCGTCGCTTAACGTCGCGTCATTGTGAAGTTCCTGCACAAGTTTTCGTGCTTCGTCAAGATACTTGGCCTCATCATTATGCTTCTCCGCAAGAGCCTTAACATACTCGGTGAACGTCCAGCCCTCTTTCCTGAGCTTCATGAACTCCTCCTTCTGCTCAATGACGTTCATCTTCACCTGAAGGGTCTGTTCCGTGTCGTTAGACGTTGCATGTATGACGTTCGTGAGAGCGGCCTTTATCTCAGCGCCCATATCCTCGTCGCTGCGGATCGGCAGCGGCGGCACGGGCATTCCAGGGGCGGAAGGCGTGGCCATCCGCAACAACTGCTCCGCACCGTTTCTCAACAACGGTTCTGGCAGTGGAGGGCGTTCGGGCTGCGGCGGAGGGGACTGTGGAGCTTCGCTCTCCTGGGCGATGGACGGCGAAGGCTCCTCCACCCCGCCTCGCACCGAGCCAGATGCCGTCCTGCGGGAGGGGCGCACCTTTTCGCCATCACTCGCCGCCTTCGTGCCCTTAGACACGTTGGTCACCGTCTTCGCGGACGGTTGAGACGCTTTCGTGGACGAAGGTGGCGTGTGCACTGGTTTCGCAGGCTTAGACAACATCATCCATGCAGCAATAGCGACTCCCACCACAATGATTCCCGCCACCGCGCCGCGGACAAGCGCCTTTGCGACTGGTCGGCCTTCGGCAGACACACTTGCTCCCGCCACCACCGACATCGGCGTTATTCCGCGTTTCTTCAACAGAACCATGGCGGAGGCACGCGAAGGCGCCTCCACAACTTCCTTCCTTATCCGGCCGTCAAGACCTCTGTATGAACAAATAAAGGTCATTCGTGAGATTCCTCATATGGAGTGCGTGCTTCGGCGGCACCCATGCGATCAAGTGCTTCCAGAAGCGGGAAATACTCTGCAGGCGGCATTCCGATTATTATCCGGTCCAACCCCTCAGGCGACCAGTCGCCGGCGCCTACGGCTCCGTGAATGCCTTTGAGAACGAGTTTCGCCAGTCGGTCCTTCACTGTCTGACGCTCTCCCTTGAGGGCTTCTCTCACATTCACCATGCACCACAATCCAGGACACTGGAGAACACGCGGCATATCTGCGCGATTGACCAGAAACACCCCCGCGATGGCCTTGGGACCGAGAACAGCCCGCACGGCGGCTGAATCAGCCGTAGGCAGCGGACATGCGGCCGTTGCCATCGAATTAGTCCATACATTGATTGAGATCTTCGAGCAGGCATATACAACACACGGCGCCCACATCGCCTCGGGAACGGCCTCCCCGACGTTCACAATCGCGATATGGGCTCTATCACGCGCCCCCGGCAGAATCGGCCTAAGCTTCTCCGCCGTCTCTGGCACATGATTGTACTTCGCCATCGACCTCGCCCCCTGCTGGAGCGGCCTAGGGAATGCGAACATCGCACCGGCCAGCATAGCGGAAACGAAGGAAGCGACAACGGAAATAATGCGTTTGTTTTTCATGACAGGGATATGATAGCATATTTTCCCCGTATGGGCTAGGGGTATGGCTATACTTCAGAACCCATGTCACATCGGCTCGCGTATGGGTCCTGTTTGCACACCTTCCTTCAGCTTCTTTCGAGCCTCCTCAAGCATGCGCTCAATCATCGGATTGGGGTGTGCGCCCTCACAAGCTTTCGAAAAATGCTTTTCCGCAGCTGCGTAGTCGCGACGCCGCATCGCCACGATGCCAAGCGCTTCACGGGATGTACGGTCTGCCGGATTGAGTTTAAGCGCAATGGAAGCAATCTTTTCGGCTTCGTCGAGATCCGTATCGCGCTTCGTGGCGAGCAGTATGCCGAGCGCAGAGCATGAATCCCACATCACATGCTTAGCGATAGACTCCCTGAGAAGCGCCTCCGCCTTCACCCTGTCGCTTTTAATCAGACATTCGCCCCAATAGTAAGCGGAAAGTGCGCTACCGTTTGCCTCGTAAGCGGACCGACACACCTCCTCCGCATCTCTCCATACTCCCATCTGTCGCCAACCGAGTACCGCGTATACCGGTACCGCCGCCGTAAGGACACAAAGAGCCAACCTGCTCACACGACGACCTGCCAACGCCATCATTCGCGCCAAACACACGACAAGCCCGCAGCCCACCCAGTACGTGTAACGGTCCGCATGTGCCTGGGATCCAACCTGTACGATACCGATCATCGGCACCAGCCCCACAACACACCATGCAACGCAAAGAAGAAACAGTCCGGCAATGGGCCCTCGGCGTCCCGCAATCCACATCGTACACACTGTTCCGGCTCCGAGCAGCACTCCGCAACCCAACACGAAGAAAGGAGCGTCAAGCGAACCGGGGAAAGGATAGAAGGCCGCCAGACGAACAGGTGCGACGGTCTGCCACAAATAGACACCATAAGATGTGACGGCATTGACTATGCGCATCCCGTACGGAACATCCATACGGCTTGGCATCGCTCCTCTCTGTGCTACAAGTGTGAAACCGACGCATACGGCGGCAAGTACCGCAAAAGCAAGGAACACCCTCCACCTGGGTTTTCTTCCACATGCGCAGTCGCCTGCCAATACCACCACCGGCAACGTGACGGCCACAGGCTTGGCCATCAACGCAAACGCGAAGAGAAGAAGAGTCGCACACAGCCCCCACCTGCCGCGCCAGCGGAAGTACACGAGCAGCGAGAGAAGCATGAAGAACACGCTCAGAAGTTCCTTACGTTCGCTCACCCAGCAAACGACCTCCGCCCGAAGCGGATGTACAGCCCATGCCGCGACAATCCCAGCCGCCAAAATCACCCCCCAGCTCCTGCCCGGATCATGTCGCCCTGCCACCTTGTCGTCCTGTTCCCATCGCCCTGCCATCCCCAGCGCAAGCAGCAGAAGAAGCGCCGCGTTCGCGGCGTGCAGCAGCGCGTTGTGAAGATGCATCACACGCGGCTGGGATTCGGAATCACCAGCGACGGAAACGTCGGCCATGAGACTCAACCAGGCGAATGGATGCCAGTTAGCTGCGTAACCGACCTCGCAGAAAGCCCATTTCATACTGGCGACAGTGAGCCCGGCCTGTACATGCTCGTTCCGTACAACGTAGTCGTCGTCGTCCATGCATGAAAACCCGAAACCCGACGTCCTCCACCAGAACGCCGCCGTCGCGGCTAACATCGTTACGGCCAGTACGACACGAATCTTCACGGGGCCGCCTCCTTCATCGGACCAGAAAGCGACTCCAGTGCCTTCGCCGCGCGCGCACGGTCGTCCGGACGCCCCACATGCACCGTATGCTCGAACATTCTACGGGCGAGCGCAATGTTCCCTTCACGCAGTGCCACAATCCCCAACGCCGCCGTTGCCCTGCCGGCGGCATCTCGCTCCGGTTCGGTTGCCAACGCGGCACATATTCTCTTCACCTCGGCATCGTCTTCCGGCAGACCTCTCTTCGCCAGCAGATACACGAGCTCCGCACCACATTCCTCCTTTGGATCGAAGAGAAAGCTTTTGCGGACGTACTCTATTCCCTTGTCGACCTCGCCCTTGCGGATGGCGTATTCGATGCCGAGTATGAGGTTTCCCGCAGGATGGCCCCAGTCACAATCCACAACACGCTTGAACAGAGAGAAGTTGTCGCGGAATGTATCGGCGTACACGAACGCCGCACATCCATAGACGGCGACTACTGCGGTCACGATGACCGCGCGTGCGCGACACGACGCCCGGTTAATCAACCGCTCCGCGAACGGGAACGCCAATACAAGCATGGAAAAGCCCATGGCGGGCATGTATGTGAACCGGTCGGCGTATGCATGATCTCCGAAATCCGCCGCGATACCCAACGTTGGCGCTATCCCCACGAGGAACCACAATGCGCACACGAGCACGCGCATCGCGCCTCTGCGGCCCGGCCCCGGCCTTGCGGCGCGCCATACGGCGAAACCCACACCTCCGGAGACAACCGCCAATGTGGCCAGACCAACGAACGATCCCTGCGGCCATTCTCCATACATCGGCCTATAGACTATATGCAACGACGTCGGCAGAACAGTGTGCCACATCTCCAGTCCGACGGAGACGGCTGCATTCAGAAGCCTCCACCCCAACGGCGCATAGAAGAGGCTCCGCTGTCCACCGCTGGTCTGAGAATACATCGCAAGAAGCCCCGTCGCCACCCCCATCACGAACAGCGGCGCATATCGAAGCGAGGCGCGCCGCCATCCATTCCAGTCCCTAGAAGCGGAAAACATCTCCACACATGCCGCAAAGCAGGGGAAGACCATCGCCGCAGGCTTGCACATGCACGCGAGCGCGCAAAACACCCAACCCCAGCCCCACCTTTTCACCGACCAGGCGTTCAATCCGGCCAGCGAGAAGAACGCGACCATCACATCCTTGCGGCTCGCAATCCACGCTACACTCTCACACCGCATAGGGTGCCACGCCCAAAAGGCGGCCGCAGCAAAGCAAAGCATCTGTACCACCCACGTCTTTCCACCTTCGCGCGTCCGCGACATGCGTAGAAGTAGCATATAGAAGAGGACGGCGTTGGCCGCGTGCAGTAGCGTACACAGTGCATGCTGTGGCCCGGCCCCTTCTCCAAACATGGAAATCACGGCCATATAGCTGATGTACGTGAGCGGCATCCAGATGCATCCGTGTACGAGATTGCAGAACGCCTCCCTCACGTTCCCCCACGAAAGGCCGTCCTTTACAAAAGGGCATAGAAATGTATAGTCGTGGTCGTCGAGCCGCAGATATTCATATCCCGCACTCTTTGCATATATCACCAACACGCCCAACACGAGAATTGCGCCCCATGCAAAGGCTGATCGGCGGCTTTCATTTCCTGCCGACATGTCTCAGTTCCCCCTTTCAAGCCATGGCCCCGGTCTTCTGGCCTTACCCCGCAGCGCATCCTCCAGAGCACGTCGCACCACTGGGCTGTCGCTCCCCAAGCGGATCGCCGCTACAAAATGTTCCTCGGCGGCGTTGAAATCTCCGCCACGCACCGCCGCAAAGCCAAGAGCCTCATGGGCATGACAGCATGACGGATCGTTTCTCAACGCACGCTCCGCCAGGGTCCGCGCTTCGGAGAAATCCCTTGTGGACGCCCTCACTGCGAGGTGTACCGCGAATTGCGAGAGCAAAAAGGCGTCGTTGGGATGTGCCTCTATCGCTTTACGATAGATTCTCTCGCTTTCACGCGGATCGACGGCCTTCCACGCCTGCGCCGCCGCCGCCGCCGCCCATCCGCTGCCAGTTGCCTCCCATGCCTGCTGATACACCGCCCGTGTGTCTCGCCACGTACTGCACTGCCTCCATCCCATCCAAGCCAAAAGCATAACACCAATCCCCCCCAAGACTCCTCCCAACCCCTTGAAAGCCCCCTTTGAAATCCCGCTCCAGCATCTCCTCTCCTGTTGTCCTTGCCCTATGATCCCATTATTCTGCCCATTGGGGAATCGCCGACAAGCCATCACCACAGCTACGGCAAGCCCACACCCAGCCCAATATGTGTAGCGATCGGCATGAGCTTGTTCACCCACCTGTACAATGCCCAGCATCGGCAGAAGCGCCACAAACGCCCAGGCGACAGAGAGAAATGCAGCACGATCAAGCTGGCCCCGTGCGCCGCGAAACCATCTAACGGACACGGCTGCCGCAGCCGCGAGCACCGCGCATCCTATCGCGACATCAAGCGCCCCCACCCCCTCGGAAAAAGGATACATCGCAGAGAGTCCACACGGCACGACTGTCTGGCGCAGATACACACCCACCGACGCCACTGCATTGAGGAAACGCGCCGCGAGACTTGTCTTTGCGAGGCCTGCAATCCCCGGATTCTGCGCAAAGATGGTGGCAACACACGCGGCGGCGGAAAGAGAGAACGCGGCAATGGCCCGCCCCCAGAGCACACGGTTGCAAATCATCCAGTCCATGGCAAGGAAAACCACCGGCAACGTGACGGCCACAGGCTTGGCCATCAACGCAAACGCGAAGAGGAGAAGAGCCGCACACAGCCCCCCCCTGCCGCGCCAGCGGAAGTACACGAGCAGCGAGAGAAGCATGAAGAACACGCTTAGAAGTTCCTTGCGTTCGCTCACCCAGCAGACGACCTCCGCCCTAAGCGGATGCACCGCCCATGCCGCGACAATCCCAGCCGCCACGATCAATCCCCAAGCACTGTTCTGATCATGTCGCGCCATCTCCCTGTCATCCTTATCCCATCGCCCTGCCATCCCCAGCGCAAGCAGAAGGAGTAGCGCCGCGTTCGCGGCGTGCAACAGCGCATTGTGAAGATGCATCACACGGGATATCCTGCTGAGTTCCGGCGTTTCAAACCGAGGATTCCCCAGTCCAACGGGCTCGGCGCGGACACCGCTGACGGACACATCGCACATGAGGCTCAACCATGTGAGCGGATGCCAGTTCCAAGTGCTCGCCGTGTCGGAGAAAGCCCACTGCGCGCCGGACACGGACAGACCCGACAGGACGTGTTCGTTGTTGAAGACGTAGTCGTTGTCGTCGAAGTTCACGAACGAGAACGTTGCCGTCCGCGCGTAGAACGCGAAGACTGCGGCGAACATGGAGGCCGCCGCGACTATCACGCCCCTGCGCCCTACCACTGGATGAGCTCCACAAAGCTGCCCTTCTCATCCGTGGGCAGACGGCGCATCGGCTCGAACTTGCGGAAGTCGATGAACTTGGTCTTGTCGTCGAACGGCGGCACGCCTATCTTCGACGGGTCGGGGCAGAAGAACGCCATCATGCCCCCAAAGGACAGAGTGCGAAGGTCGGGCAACGCTAGAATGCCAAGAAGAGGCACTTCGTAGCGGTCGCCCAGCGCACGCATGAATGGCTGGAGCGACAGATGCCAGTTCGAGATGTTCACGCAAAGTATTCCGTCCGGCTTCAGCAGCTTGAAATAAAGGTCGAATGCCTCTGTCGTGGAAAGATGGTACGGAAGATTGTCGCCGGTGAAGGCGTCCACCACGATGACGTCATATGGCTCGACTCCGGCGGCAAGCTCCGCCTCAAGTCCCTTGCGGGCATCTCCCAGGATGATGTCTTTCTTCGCAGGGCAATCCGAGACGAACGTGAAAAGATTGGTGTCCGTCGCTATGTCAAGCGCGTCTTTGGATATCTCATAAGCACGATAGTAGTCGTTTGTGCGTCCATAGCAGAACAGCACCCCCACTCCCAATCCAGTGATGTTCACCCGCATAGGTTCGCCGTTCTTGTATTTCGGATGCCCGGCTATCGCGAACCCCGACGCATTAGGCGTGTAGTATGCCGTTGGCATCCGCTCCTTGCCTGGAATCAACGCCTGCACACCATGGACCGTGTTTCCGTGGATGAACTCATGCACCTTCCCCTCGGCGCCCGACCCAGCCTTGGCCTTCATCTCAGTGACGACCACCGTTCCGAAAAAGCCACGCTTCTTCACAAGTATCGTGCGCCCACGCGTGCTCGGGAACGCTATGCGCCACACTAGAGTCGCCGCCACCCCCGCCAGCACCACCCAGAACGCCGCCTTCACCGCGACGCGACGGTTCGCGGAGGCCGCTCCCCATGCAGTGGCCCCCAGCACCAGCACGAGCGCAATAGGATACTCGAGGATCGAATCGAACACCAGCGGCGCCACCAGCCCCGTGAGAACTCCGCCTACAGCCCCGCCGAGGGCGTTGAAGAGATAGAAGCGAGTGAGCCGTGAACCGTCCGGCCTCAATGAATACAGTCTGCCGTGCAGGAATGTGCATCCGGCGAAAACCAGCAGCAGACATGCAAGAAGATCAAGGAAGAACATCGCCCCGCGCACCTCGGCGGAGAAGACAAGCACGGCGCACAGAACGAGCGGCGGCACCGCCCACCCCGTCGCCCGCGAGAACGCCGCTCCGCGGTCGGAGAACCCTATCACGTAGCTGAGCAGGAAAAGCGCAAGAAGCACCACCCACAAGAGCGGGAACGGCATCACGTCGAGCGTGAGATGCGTTGTGACGGCATTGAGCAGAAAGCACGTGACCGCCGGTATCGCGAACCACGGCCACCACGCTTGTGAATGCCCCTGTCGTTCCGTCGCCGCGCTGTCATGTGGCCCTGTGGCCCCGCAGCCCCGCCCTCCTGCCGCCCCGGCGGCCTGGCGCCTGGCGAGCAGCCCCAGCAGAAGCGCGTAGATCGCCATGCCCACGCCGAACCCAAGCCATTGCGTCGCCAAGCCCACATACGGTTCGAAGACGAACGGATACGCCATCAATCCGGCGAGCGATCCGGCGTTGCTCACTGCATATAGGCGGTAGTCGCCGCCTGCCAGCACCTGCACCATCGAGCTGTTGGCGCTTAGAAGGACATACGGAACCCCCACGAGGGCCAACACTGCGACAAGCACCTCGAAGGCGGCGGCATCGCCCGAACCGGCCCACGAGAGCAGGTCCCTCTTAAGGAACGCCACGGCGCACACCCAAACGGCAGAGGCGAAGAGAAGCGCAAGATGGGTCTTGAAGCCTCGCACGCCGCGCTGCGGATCGCCGCCGAGGACATGGGCGTAGAAGTAGCCGGCGAGCAACAGCAGCTGGAACGAGCAGAGGCAGACCACCCACACGGCCGCCGTGCCGCCAAATATCGGCAGCAGGGTGCGCCCTATGAGCGGCTGTACGCCGAACACTAGAAAAGCGCCCAGAAAAATGGTGGCGGACGGCAGAAGCTTGTTTGTTTGCATGGCGAATATGATAGCATATTTCCCCCTAACGGGCAAACACGGAAGACTTGTCCGAACTTCAGACGCGGCATCCTATGTCCGTTTCGGCCTCCCTACCAATTTATCAACTCCACGAAGCTGCCCTTCTCATCCGTGGGCAGACGGCGCATCGGCTCGAACTTGCGGAAGTCGATGAACTTGGTCTTGTCGTCGAACGGCGGCGCGCCTATCTTCGACGGATCGGGGCAGAAGAACGCCATCATGCCGCCGAAGGAAAGTGTCTGCATATTGGGCGACACAAGTATTCCCAGAAGCGGCACCTCGTAGCGGTCGCCCAGCGATCGCATGAAAGGTTGGAGCGACAGATGCCAGTTCGAGATGTTCACACAAAGTATTCCGTCGGGCTTCAACAGCTTGAAATAAAGGTCGAATGCCTCCGTCGTGGAAAGATGGTACGGGATGTTGTCGCCAGTGAAGGCGTCCACAATGATCGCGTCGTATGGTTCGACTCCGGCGGCAAACTCCGCCTCAAGCCCCTTACGAGCATCTCCCACGATGATGTCTTTCTTTGCCGGACAGTCCGATATGAACGTAAAGAGATTCGTATTCATCGCGACATCAAATGAATTCTTTGATATCTCATATGCCCGATAGTAGTCGTTCGTGCGGCCGTAGCTGAACAGTACGCCCACACCCATGCCCACCAGGTTCACCCGCATGGGCTCGCCGTTCTTGTATTTCGGGTGCCCAACGATCGCAAAACCGGCCGCATTAGGCGTGTAGTATGTCGTGGGCATCCGCTCCTTGCCCGGGATCAACACCTGCACTCCGTGGACAATGCTGCCGTGAACGTACTCGTGTATCTTGCCCTCTACGCCGGTTCCGGATCGCGCCTTCATCTCCGTCACCGCAACAGTCCCGAAGAAACCGCGTTTCTTCACAAGGGTCGTGCGGCTACCCGTCTCTGGGAACGACACCCGCCAGAGAAATATCGCAGCCACCCCCGCCAGCACCACCCAGAATGCCGCCTTCACCGCGATGCGACGGTACGCGGAAGCCATACCCCACGCGACGGCCCCCAGCACCAGCACGAGCGCAATCGGATACTCGAGGATCGAATCGAACACCAGAGGCGCGACAAGCCCGGTGAACACGCCACCCGCCGCGCCGCCGAGGGCGTTGAAGAGATAGAAGCGCGTGAGCCGCGAACCGTCCGGCCTCAATGAATACAGCCTGCCGTGCAGAAACGTGCATCCGGCGAAAACCAGCAGCAGACTCGACAGAAGATCGAATATGAACTTCGCATCGCGCACCACTATGGTGAGAATCGGCGTGGAACACAAAACCAAAGGCGGCACCGCCCACCCCATCGCCCGCGAGAACGCCGCCCCTCGGTCGGAGAACCCTATCACGTAGCTGAGCAGGAAAAGCGCAAGAAGCACCACCCACAACAGCGGAAACGGCATCACGTCGAGCGTGAGATGGGTGGTGACGGCATTGAGCAGAAAGCACGTGACCGCCGGTATCGCAAACCATGGCCACCACGCATGTGAATGCCCCTGTCGTTCCGTCGCCGCGCTGTCATGTGGCCCTGTGGCCCCGCAGCCCCGCCCTTCTGCCGCCCCGGCGGCCTGGCGCCTGGCGAGCAGCCCCAGCAGAAGCGCGTAGATCGCCATGCCCACGCCGAATCCAAGCCACTGGCCGGCGAGCCCCACATAGGGCTCGAAGACGAACGGATACGCCAGCAGTCCGGCAAGCGAACCGGCGTTGCTCACAGAATAGAGACGGTATTCACCGCCCGCCAGAACCTGCACCAGAGAGCTGTTGGCGCTCAGCAGTACATAGGGCACGCCCACGAGAGCAAGCACGCAGACGAGGACCTCGAGGGCGGCGCAGCCGCCGGTGCCGGCCCAGAAGAGCAAATCTCTCTTTGTGAACGCGACCGCGCACACCCATGCCGCAGAGACGAAAAGGAGCACTAGGTGGACGATGAACGCCCGCCCTCGGCGCTCCCGGGACCCGCCAAGCATGTGGGCGTAGAAGTAGCCTCCGAGAAGAAGCAGCTGGAAAGAGCAGAGGCAGACGACCCAGACGGCCGCAGTGCCGCCGAAAACCGGCAGCAGTGTCCGCCCGATGAGCGGCTGCACGCCAAAAACAAGAAATGCGCCAAGAAAGATGGTGGCAGATGCCAGATGGTTTTTCATGGCAAATATGATAGCATAAATATGCCCTTGATACTAGTAGGGACAACTCCCTTCTCCCCACTGCCATTCTCTCGTGAAGAACGGGCGTAGAAATCACCTGCTTGCCTAGGCAAAACAAAGGAAAATGAACATGAAAAAGATTATGCTTTTCGCGGCTGCCGCTCTTGTGGGCGCAACCTTTGCTGATGGAGTGGCCTCCGATGTCGTGGGCTACAACACCATCACCATCCACCCCGGCTGGAACATGTTCGCGGTGAACTATGATGGTGTTTCCGGTAGCACCGGCATCAAGGTTAATGACCTTTTGCCGACAGCTGGGCTTGCGGCTGGTAACAATGCCGGTAGTGGCGATATGATTAACGTGTGGAAGGAGGATGGTAGTGGTGATTATGATTCGTATTTCCTCTACTACACCACGAAGGCCAAGTTCACATCCGCGAACAACACCTGGGTTCAGTCTGCTGGTACCACCACAGATGATACTCTTCTCCCTGGTCGTTGCTTCTGGTACTACAGCCGCAATGCGAACGATGTCACAGTTTCCTTTGCCGGTAAAGTCCCGTTCAGTGCCACTTCGCGCCAGATCAACATCGTCACCGGTTGGAACATGATCGGCAACCCCTTCTCCAGTGGTTTCGCGCTTAACGATTCTTCTTGGGGTACATATTGGAAGGATCGTGTTGACGCAGGACAGGCTCTTGCTGGTAACAATGCTGGTAGCGGTGATATGATCAATGTTTGGAAAGAGGATGGTAGTGGTGACTATGATTCCTACTTCCTCTACTATACGACCAAGGCGAAATTCACTTCGGCCAACTACACTTGGGTGCAGTCTGCCGGTACTACGTTCGACGGTGACATGGCGAACCTCGGCCTTGGCATGTACTACTACTGCCGCGGCACGGGCTTCCAGCTCCAGATGCCTCGTCCTTACTCGGCTGAGTAAGCAGTATCAACGATTTCCCGCCGAGATGGTCTCGGCGGGGATAAAACAAGGAAAAGAAAATGAAAAAACTGTTAATGTTTACACTGGTGGTCGCTGCGGCCTTTGGGCTTCGCGCCGCCAATATGACATGGGGCGTGGACTGGGTGTACTCAGACTACGGCTCAGTCAACACCTACGATGACGGTTCGGCAGTCACCTACTGGATTGTTGCGCTTGCTAATTCCAGCATCGCTGGCATCTCAGTTGACGACACCGGTACCCTCACGCTTGGTGAAGGAATGACGCAGAAGAGCACTGGTTCCATGGATGGTACTGGTGGTGGCGCCTTGACTGGTTTGGGGTATGCCAACAATGGTGACTATTATACGATGGTCATCTATGATGCCGCCAATGGTCTCTATGGCATTTCCACCGCCCAGCAGGTTTCGGGCTTCTCCGATCCCGGCGAAGGAGCCCAGATGCCATCGTCTGACGTTATGACCTTTGCCAACGATGCCGAGGGCTATCTTGCTGCCAACATGGAGGCGGTGAGCGGTGGTTCACCTGAGCCGACCTCTGGTCTACTGCTTCTCATCGGCGGTTCGCTCCTCGCGCTCCGCCGTAAGCAGAAGTAATCGATACCACACAAACCAAACACAAGCAACCTCGGCCATTCGGTCGAGGTTGTTTGCATTTACCAATGGTTGCCAAGATTTCGTCCGCAGTATAATCTCATTCTTGCAGCTCGGAGGGGTCTGCTCCTGAGTCAATCAGTTCTCTCAAATTCGTTTCCGCTTCAGCTGCTTCAGGATATTACGCCTGAAGTTACGAGGGCCTCCGAAGAATGTGTCCTCGCTCTTCGTGAGCGGTAGACCCTCCGCAAGCTTGCTCTCCAGAAGGGCCACGGTGCAGACGAGATCGGTGAGCTGGAACAACCTGTAGCGCGATGGCTTCACTCCCTGTGCAAAGTCCCAGCCGTCTCCGAACTTGTCGGTCATCGCTGCGTGGATGAGGTTCGTGAGCGCGGCCTGTCCGCAATCGTAGTAGATCTTGATCCTGCCTCCGCCAGATACCGGTGGCAGTTCCGTTCATGGACTTGCAAAAGCGAGAGCGGCTGGAGAACCAGCCGCTCAGGGCGAAGAACTTTCTCCGCATCTCGGTGACCCCGGCTTACGCCTTCGTCGCTGTATATTGTACCATAAATTCTGGCGTCGTGCGTATGTAAAACGAATTTTTCCGATTTTCACTTTCCGAGAATTCACTTCGGACGAAATATAAAGCACATAATCATTACGAGGAATGTGCCGCTTTGGATGAAAATGATTATCGGTGAAAAGTAAGAACCCGCTCCCATCTTTTCCGTTATATCAAATCAATGACCCTTATATTCTTAAAATTGACAGCAGAGGGATCAACATAGAATCTAATGATAGTCTGTATGTTGTCGCCGCTAATTGAAGATGCCATCTCTGCTCCGTATCGCTGATAAACGTGATCAATACATATTTTCCGCAATTCATAGCTGGCTTTACTGCCGTAAAACCCCAATCGGCGCATTTCCTTGTTTACTTGTTTAAGGACATGTCCCGCATGAGGGACAACTAATTCTCCACTATGTCGATATGCCTTCAATTCGTCCCAAAGTACAGGGTGTATCGGCCAGGCAACGATTCTACCGCTTGAGAGTTTCGTCTTTCTGGGCGTATAGCATATAACAGCTCTTTCAGCCCCTGCCTCGTCTATCTTCACATGGAAAGAAGACCATTTGAGTCTAACAATATCGCCGTTCCGCATTGCGAATTCAAGCATCATCATAGCCACAACACGCATTCTCCAATCTTTATTATCGCGAAGGTTCTCATACCATGACTTCACAGCATCAAGAAGTTTACGATCTGGTCTAGAATAACGATTAGGCGGACATCGGACACGCGGTATGTCAAAAGGAATAATCTCAAATCCAGCTTCATTGTAATATGGCATGGTCCACCGCGCCATGACAGCTCGTAGTTTCGACAAGTATGTATTCACGGTGAGAGCGGTTTGACCCTTTTTCAAGACCTGTACACACCAGTCGTCAATCTTACGACGAGTAAGAGAATTGATGGGAAGATCATAAGAGACTCCACATCCTTTGAGTATGTAATGGATGCCTTTGACAGTGGCAACCACTGTTGGATTGCTTGGTCGGTGAGATTTTAGCCGTTCGATCACAGCAATGCGCTTATATTCATGTAGTAGTTGAGCGAAGGTGGGAATGATCATAATTGCCTTTCTCATTTGTTTGTGAAACGGAGGGATGTTAAAAGTATACTCCTCTTCGATTTCGTCCATAATCTCACATTCCGTGAAAGCCCGCCGCTCGCGTTTACGCAGGAATGTAAATGAGGGTAAGTTGGTATGGAGCTTTTCACCCATTCAACTTATGGGCAAGCGATTGGATGCCTTTGTTCAAGAGGGTATATTGTAAACTAATGAGATGATCTCTGGTACTTTGTGAACTTTGTGTTCTTTGTGGCAAAATCAACTGAGGAATTTAGGATTACTAGTACCAATATCGCTGGGAACACTCCAAGAAGCAACTTATGCCACATACGATTACCCTGTCCATTAGCGGTTGCGTGTTGCCTCTTATCCTCTTGGACTATCTTGATGGGAGTGAAACCACGCATACGGCACTCGGCGACGCATGCGGCACGACTAGCGGCATCGACGGGCTCCTCACGCATCGCACCAGATGTAACTTTGAATGTCATTGCGGCCCATTCACGGCCGCATCAGAATGTCAACTATAACGTTCGGCGAACTCCCATACATCCTCTGGGCCGATGTCGATCTCGCCAGGCCACACGAGCGTGCCGTACCCCACAAACACCTGGTTGAAGAACTCCTTGTCCCTCAGGCGTTTCCAGTACGGCTTGTCCAAGTACCGAGAGCAGTCAAAGACGGCTCTGTCGCCGGTGTCGAACTCGACATCAACCCTGTAGCCGTCCAACGGTCTCGCGGACACTATGTCGTGTATGACCTCCATTCAACTTTTCAACCTTTCAACTTATAGGCAAGGACTTGGGATTCACATGTCTGCCAATGAAAGACCTGTGAATGATGGTGTCGGTAAACCACTGACCGTTCGAGTCAAACATTCGAACTTGGACTTTAACGATTCCATGCTCAATCGTCGTGCATCATGTTTGACTTCCGCCACAACAAGGTGGCCGTCAAGCTCGTTTTCGGCGATGAGGTCGATTTCGTTCTCGCCTTTCCGGTCCCACCAAGCTCCTATACGCGACCACTTACCCGATTCGGCGAATTTCGCTTTGAAATATTCTTCAAGAGCGAATCCGCTGAAGACAGGATAGTCTCGAAGTACAATTCTCTGGAGAAGGTCGAATGACTTCATTTGAACCATGTAGTCGTATTTGAAGATGAACCTGAACCAGAAACGATAGAATGGATCGGATATTCGGTAACGCGTTTGACGAGTACTTTGCGCTCTAAAGGGAATTGTCTTCGAGATCAAGTGGTAGTTCTCCTCAAGACGGGTGAGATGCCCACCCACCTGACGACCAACGCACTGTTCTATTTCATTACGAGACGTGGCGCCACGAGCTATGGCGGAGAGTATCGAAAAGTAAACAGAATGTTCCTTGCCGAACTCATCACTCAGAAGAACGCGTCCCTCCTCTAGAAAGAAGGAATCCTCCGCCACGATTTCGTGCACCATTTTCTCCAGGCTGGTTGCTCCGGCATCCATTAAAAGAGCGACATATTTTGCCACTCCCCCGGTGAACGCCCAAAGAGCTAGAAGATCATCGGGCGTGAAACTTTTCTTGTGGCTGCGAAGAATTTCCTTGAGCGTGGATGTGGAAAATGGGTCAACACGCATCGTAGCAGTCTGCCTTCCATACAATGGCTCCTTGTTGTCCAGGAATATTTTTCTCATCAAACTGTTAATCGAGCCACATGCAAGCAAATTGAGTCTGATTGAATCGTGTTCACGGTCCCAAAGTCCCTGCAATGTGCTGAAAAATGCTGGATTCACTCGGCTGAAATCCTGGAATTCATCAACAAAAAGTGTGATCGGGGTTGATCGGGCTAGCTTGAACACTTCACGGAAAAACCCCTCAAGCGTGTGAACCTCTCTTGACACGGCATCAGGGTAGACACGATTGAACTCCTCCACAAAGCCCTGCACCAGATCGATCTCGCTTTTACGGGAAACGAAGAGATAGGCGAAATGATCTTTGGGAAAGGCATGCTTCACCAATTCGGTCTTGCCAACTCTACGTCGTCCAGTAATGACTGTGAATTGAGCGTTTCGAGCACTCTCTTCCAGTATCGTGTGCAGTTTGTCTATTTTGTCTTCTCTGTCGAAGAATCTCATATCAACCTCCTTGTTCCAGCAACGGCCGTTTCCGACACCGCTGTTGCTGGAGTGAATAAATTATAGCAAAAAGACGGGGTGGTGAGAAGATAGGAATTATATGACGATTGTAGGGGCTTTGTAAGCCCCTTAAATGATCAACGGATGCAAACAACCTCGACCGAATGGCCGAGGTTGCTTGTGTTTGGTTTGTGTGATGTGACTTACTTCTGCTTGCGGCGGAGTCCCAGAAGAGACGCGAAGATCAATAGAAACAAAAAAGAGTTAAGCTCAAGATTTGTGCTTCATACGGCAACTTGCATCAGCGAAGTGCGCTCACGCCGAGGTTCGGTTTCGTCGGCAAGGTAGACGCTAATCGCATCCTTGAGCATCTCCTTCAACTCGTCAAGAGTGTCCGCCTCGGTGACGCAACCAGGCAGATCGGGCACTTCAGCCCAATATCCGCCTTCTTCCGCCTCGTGGACTATTACATTGTAAATGCTCATTATGATTCCTTTATCAAAATTGTCGTGTACATGTTTGATTATCCCATATCTCTTCGCCGAAGTCAATCCTCTTTAGCGAGTTTGGGTTAATCAACTAATCAAAGACCCGCCCGCAATCGCGGACGGGTCTTATTATTCGACGGCGTGGATACCGTCACTACACCTTGATTACTTCTGCTTGCGGCGGAGCGCAAGGAGCGAACCGCCGATGAGCAGCAGCAGACCCGAGGTCGGCTCAGGCGAACCGGTACTCACAACCTCCCTATTGGCGGCAAGATAGCCCTCGGCATCGTTCTGGAATACCATCTGATCAGACGACGGCTGCTGGGCACCCGTACCAGGATCGGAGAAACCCGAAACCTGCTGGGCTGCAGAAATACCATAGAGACCATTGGCTGCATCGTAGATGACCATCGTGTAGTAGTCACCATTGTTGGCATAGCCGAGACCAGACAAATTACCACTACCCGTTCCATCCATAGAACCAGTACCCTTCTGTGTCATACCCGAACCAAGCGTGAGGGCGCCGGTGTCGTCAACTGAGATGCCAGCGATGCTGGAATCAGTGAGCGCGACAATCCAGTAGGTGACAGCCGAACCATCATCGTAGGTATTGACTGAGCCGTAGTCTGAGTACACCCACTCAACACCCCAACCCATATTGGCGGCGCGGAGCCCAAAGGCAGCAGCGACCACCAGTGTAAACATTAACAGTTTTTTCATTTTCTTTTCCTTGTTTTATCCCCGCCGAGACCATCTCGGCGGGAAATCGTTGAGATTGCTTACTCAGCCGAGTAAGGACGAGGCATCTGGAGCTTGAAGCCATTACCGCGGCAATAGTAGTACATGCCAAGACCGAGATCCGCCAAGTTGCCATTGAATGTGGTACCTGCGGATTCAACCCAAGTATAGTTGGCCGAAGTGAACTTCGCCTTCGTAGTGTAGTAGAGGAAATACATGTCGTAATCACCACTACCATCCTCTTTCCACACACTAATTGTGTCGGCCGAACCAGAACCAGAACCGGCAACAGCATCACCAGCATCAACACGATCCTTCCAATAAGTACCCCAAGAAGAATCATTGAGAGCGAAACCACTGGTGAAAGGGTTGCCGATCATGTTCCAACCGTTGACGATGTTGATTTGGCGCGAAGTGGCGCTGAACGGAACCTTGCCCGCAAAGGAGACTGTCACGTCGTTCGCATTGCGGCTGTAGTACCAGAAGCAACGACCAGGCTGAAGAGCCGCACTAGATGTAGTACCAGCAGATTCTACCCAAGTGTAGTTGGCCGAAGTGAACTTCGCCTTCGTAGTGTAGTAGAGGAAATACATGTCGTAATCACCACTACCATCTTCTTTCCAAACGCTAATTGTATCGGCAGACCCCGAACCGCTACCAGCCGTAATACCCGTTTTGGGCAACAGGTCATTAATCGGCACACCAGCGGTGCCAGAAACGCCGTCATAGTTCACCGCGAACATGTTCCAGCCGGGGTGAATGGTGATGGTATTGTAGCCCACGACATCGGAGGCGACGCCATCGGCGAAGGTTGCGCCCACGAGGGCGGCAGCCGCGAAAAGCATAATCTTTTTCATGTTCATTTTCCTTTGTTTTGCCTAGGCAAGCAGGTGATTTCTACGCCCGTTCTTCACGAGAGAACGACCCGTCATTGATCTATCCTATTTGCCCATGCACGAGCATGATACCATATCCGTGATCGGCGCGCAAGGGGGTAAATGAAAATTTTTTAAAAATCGTGGTTTGCGGAAGTAAACGCACCTGATTAGGTTTGGTTACTTCTGCAATGGGGAGTAGGGGGTGTTTGACCGATGGTATGGGTGATGTACGTATCAAGAACCCGTAACCTTCCCATGGGAAG
>Ga0265299_10000064_pt1 | contig 152732 bp, 117 predicted proteins | sample AusTroGonzalo_MG_4_FD_193485 | JGI IMG/M metagenome (GOLD analysis project Ga0265299, IMG submission 193485) | Bovine rumen microbial communities from tropical cattle in Woodstock, Queensland, Australia - Gonzalo_02 | ecosystem: Host-associated > Mammals > Digestive system > Stomach > Rumen ... | reverse complement strand
ACACAAATTGAATTAATAAATAATTGGCTTCCCATTGATGCTGAATCAATTACAGAATATGTTTTCAATCTAGAATATAGCGAGGAGGATTGGGATGACATTGTCAATCAAATAAAGGAAACAGATCTTGTTGAAAAGAAAAAAATCGTCAACAAACTATTCCAACTCGTCATCCTGGAGGATGGCATTCATAATGATGAATGGATGTTTATGATGCAGTTAATAGCACAACTGCAGTTTAATAAACATTACGTCAACTATTTTAAGGATCGATATGAGTCCCTGCGCACTGAATTTGATGAATACGAGAAAAGAGGTAACAGTTCGGAAAACAAATATGTCTACTCTCTAAAAGAGTATTACTCCACCTTAGGATTAGAGGAGAATGCCACCGACGAGGAAATCAGACGTGCCTATCACGAACTGGCCTTGCAGCATCACCCTGACCTACCTAAGAATGCAGGTCGAATTGAGGAGTGCGAGAAGATGATGATGAAGATTAATGAGGCGTATGAGAAAGTTAAGAGTTAAGAATTAAGAGTTAAGAGTTAAGAGTTGGGAAGGGGGAACAACGTGTTGCTATTTTGTAAATACAAAGAATTTTTCTGATTTTTGTAATATGGTAGCACGTATCAATAATATTAAGCTAATTCTATAAAATAATTTCGTGGGATTCTATTTTAATCCTTAATGGCAAAATAATAGGTCTCACCTTTATCTAACCAACTGGCATAAAACATGAAGCTTTCAGAAAAGGAATTCGTAAGGGAATATGAGAAGATTAATTTCCAAAACGATGTGGAATCGATTACACTTCCTCCCTTGTTGATTTTTTCTATTTATTTCCTATTAGTATCCATTTTTGCCAGAAATCCCGTAATAATATTATTAGATGTTATAATAAGCTTACCTCTTATAACTATCCTATATCGGAAAAAAGTTCAGAAAGAACACTTTCTTTCGGTTACTGAGATGGATTTTGTTGAAATTACTCATTTTTATCTTTTTTTACAAGAGTTCGGATTTTATGCAACCACGCTACTGCATGATGTGTGTAAATTAAATTCGGAGGCGAGAGAGAGACAAATTGAGGTGATAAAACAACTGTTTAATTTAGATGAGTCTATAATTGTAGATTATATTTTAGACAAAAAAGAGTGTGAAGAAAATAAGAATAATACTGCACAAGATTGGAGGACAGCAGACTTAACCATTTCATCCGACATATCCGTCACAAAAAAATTTATAGATAGATTGTTCAAACTTGCCATCTTGGAAGATGGCATCCACAATGATGAATGGAAACTGTTGATGGAGATTATGGGGAAACTGAAATTCAACAATCGCTATTTCTCGTACTACAAAGAACGCTACAATCCTCTCCGTACTGAATTTGATGAAAATGAGTGGAAGGGAAAGTCTTCAACAATCACATACACTCTAAACAATCCAAAAGAATATTACGACGTTTTAGGTTTAAAGGAGAATGCCACCGACGAGGAAATCAGACGTGCCTATCACGAACTGGCCTTGCAGCACCACCCTGACCTACCTAAGAATGCAGGTCGAATTGAGGAGTGCGAGAAGATGATGATGAAGATTAATGAGGCGTACGAGAAAGTTAAGAGTTAAGAGTTGGGAAGGGGGAACAACGTGTTGCTATTTTTGTAAATACAAAGAATTTTTCGGATTTTTGCAATCCGTATCAATGAAATTAGGCTCAAGTCTATAAACTTATTTCGTAGGATTTTATTTTTAATGGCGAATTGATCAGACTCACCTTTATTCAATTAATTGGTATTAAGACATGAAGTTTACAGAAAAGGAATTCGTAAAGAAATGTAAGAAAATAAATTTAAATTCTACCGACGAAAAGGATTTAATAATTTCCTTTCTTTTTATTTTTCTTATTGTACTAATCTTGTTCATATTGAGTAAGAATGTTGTTCTAATGTTCTTAGATATTCTTATTTTACCTTTTATACCAAAATACATCGACGAAAAACTTGAGAAAGAACACTTCCTTTCGGAGACTGAGATGAGTCTTAATGAAATTACTCATTTCTATAATTTTATACAAGAATTCGGGGTTTATGCAACCACGCTGCTGCATGATGTGTGTAAATTGAATTTGGAGGCAAGAGAGAGACAAATCGAAGTGATAAAGGAACTCTTTAATTTGAATGAGTCTGTAATTGTAAATTATATTATTGACAAAAAAGAGTGTGAAGAAAATGAGGATAATCCTGCACAAGATTGGAGGAGTGCAGACTTAACCATTTCATCTGACATATCTGTTACAAAAAGATTTGTAGATAGATTGTTCAAACTTGCCATCTTGGAAGATGGCATCCACAATGATGAATGGAAACTGTTGATGGAGATTATGGGGAAACTGAAATTCAACAATCGCTATTTCTCGTACTACAAAGAACGCTACAATCCTCTCCGTACTGAATTTGATGAAAATGAGTGGAAGGGAAAGTCTTCAACAATCACATACACTCTAAACAATCCAAAAGAATATTACGACGTTTTAGGTTTAAAGGAGAATGCCACCGACGAGGAGATCAGACGTGCCTATCACGAACTTGCCTTGCAGCACCACCCCGACCTACCTAAGAATGCAGGTCGAATCGAGGAGTGCGAGAAGATGATGATGAAGATTAATGAAGCCTATGAAAAGGTGAGAGGGTGAATGATAATAACAGAAATTTATCCCTCGTAAGATGTTGTCTCATCGCCAATGCCCTCCTCATCTACATCATCAGATGGAATATTGTCCACAGGGATTTGGCGGTTGATGGCAGAACCAAAAGAGATAATTGTTTCACTACTAGCCAATCCAAGAGGCTGTAGTTTCTCATGAATGATACTCAACAGGTGATTGTTGTTAAGTGCGTAGATTTTAATAAACATATCAAAATCACCTGTAGTAAAATGGCATTCCGTAATCTCTGGGATCTGCTTTAAATCCTCTATCACATGATTGTAGTCTTCTGGATTTTTCAGACGTAGTCCGATGTATGCACACGTTTTATAACCAATTTTCTCGGGGTCGATGATAAACTGAGATCCATTTAGGACACCCATCGATGTTAATTTCTGAATACGTTGATGGATGGCAGCTCCACTCACATTACACGAACGTGCCACTTCAAGGAAGGGAACACGTGCATCCTCAGCAATCATACAAAGAATTTGTTTATCTAGACTATCAAGTTTTGAGTTCGTCATATTGCAATTTTGTTTCCAGATACTTACTTTCGGTACAAAACTACAATTTTTAGGGCGAAATACATAACAAATCGAAAGAAAACAAAATCATAAAATATAAAATAGGAAGATTATCCTTAACATGGAGGGCAGAAATTGCAAAATGAGAAAGGTGAACAAAACCACAAAACTATTGAGAGAATTTAGGATAAACACACATAGCGACTCCACATAACACATCTCCAACATGATATACATCAGTTTGAGGATTCTATGTCATACGAGGTGGACAGAAAATATTCCTGACTTCTCACTTTTTTGCGCATCACATAACGAAGATTGAAAATCAACAAGTTACTAAAATAATCGGGTGGATTGGGGTGAGAGCAACGCTATTATAAATACTGCCGTACCATCCCCCCTAACTCATTTATCCCCAACGCTCCACTTTGGCGCCATAAAAGCTCCCCGTTGCGAAAGAGCATAAGGGTGGGAACTGACTGAACACGATACGTTGCTGAAAGAGCTTGGTTCTTGTCGATATCCAATTTAAGGATACGTATTTTATCACCCAACTGCTCCTTTAACTGTTCCAATACGGGATGCATACGCTTACAGGGGACACACCACGTGGCAAAGAAGTCCACCAAGACTAACTGCCCACTTTTGATTATTTCGTTGAATTGTTCTGCCATAGTGTATAGAGATAAAAAAGGCGTGTTACTCATACGAGCAACACGCCTTGTTGCATGATTATTTAATTACTTAACCTCCTCAAAGTCAACATCCGTGATATTATCACCATTGTTGTTACCACCATTACCTGGGTTTGGATTACCTTGAGGTCCTTGTTGTGCTTGAGCTTGTGCATTATACATGTCTTGAGAAGCTGCTTGGAAAGCTGCGTTCACATCATTGATTGCTGCATCAATGCCTGCGAGGTCTTGTGCTCTGTGTGCATCTTTCAATCTACCCAATGCTGACTCAATTGCAGCTTTCTTGTCTGCTGGAAGCTTGTCACCATACTCCTTCATGTTCTTCTCTGTTTGGAAGATAACACTATCAGCTTGGTTGATCTTATCGATACGCTCCTTCTCTTTCTTATCTGCATCTGCATTAGCTTCAGCCTCTGCTTTCATACGTTTGATCTCATCATCTGACAATCCTGATGATGCTTCAATACGTATCTTCTGCTCCTTACCTGTAGCCTTATCTTTTGCAGATACGTTCAAGATACCATTCGCATCTATATCAAATGTAACTTCAATTTGAGGAACTCCACGTGGTGAAGGCATAATGCCATCCAAGTGGAATCGTCCGATGGTCTTGTTATCCTTTGCCATTGAACGCTCTCCTTGCAATACGTGAATCTCAACAGATGGCTGATTATCTGCTGCTGTTGTGAAGACTTCTGACTTCTTCGTAGGGATTGTAGTATTTGCATCAATCAACTTCGTCATCACACCTCCCATTGTCTCAATACCTAATGACAATGGTGTTACATCCAACAACAAGATATCTTTTACTTCACCTGTCATCACACCTCCTTGGATAGCTGCTCCGATAGCTACTACCTCGTCAGGGTTAACTCCCTTAGATGGAGCCTTTCCAAAGAACTTCTCAACTGCTGCTTGAATAGCTGGAATACGTGTAGAACCTCCTACCAAGATGATCTCATTGATATCACTTGTAGTCAAACCTGCATTCTTCAAGGCTGTCTTACATGGCTCAATCGTACGTTGAATCAAATCATCGATCAATTGCTCAAACTTAGCACGTGTCAATGTCTTTACCAAGTGACGAGGAACACCATCAACTGGCATGATATATGGCAAGTTGATCTCTGTAGATGTTGTGTTAGACAACTCAATCTTAGCCTTCTCTGCAGCCTCCTTCAAACGTTGAAGTGCCATAGGATCCTTACTCAAATCAACACCGCCGTTGTCTTTCTTAAACTCATCTACCAACCATTCAATGATTCTGTGGTCGAAGTCATCTCCTCCCAAGTGTGTATCACCATCAGTTGATTTTACTTCAAACACACCGTCTCCCAACTCAAGGACAGACACATCATGTGTACCACCACCACAGTCGAAGACTACAATCTTCATATCTTGGCTCTTCTTATCCAAACCGTATGCCAAAGCTGCTGCAGTAGGCTCGTTAACAATACGTTTAACTGTCAAACCTGCAATCTCACCTGCCTCCTTCGTAGCCTGACGTTGTGCGTCGTTGAAGTATGCTGGCACTGTGATAACTGCTTCAGTAACTGTCTCTCCAAGATACTCCTCTGCCGTGCTCTTCATCTTTTGAAGAATCATAGCTGAAATCTCTTGTGGAGTGTACATACGTCCGTCGATATCAACACGAGGTGTATTGTTTGGTCCGCATACCACCTTGTATGGTACACGTGCAGCCTCTGCCGTTACTCTATCATATGTCTCTCCCATAAATCTCTTTATGGAAAAAACTGTCTTCTGAGGATTGGTGATCGCTTGTCTCTTAGCTGGATCTCCAATCTTACGCTCACCACCATCAATAAAACCAATTACAGAAGGTGTCGTACGTTTACCTTCACTATTTGCAATGACCAAAGGCTCATTACCTTCCATCACAGCGACACAGGAATTTGTCGTTCCTAAGTCAATTCCAATAATCTTTCCCATCTCTATATATATTTTTATTAATTATTTCTTCTTTATGGACATCCTACTTCTGATGTCACACTTATCCTAAATCAAAGTTTATGCCAAATTCATTTTCTCTATTTCTACCCTATTTTTGTCAGTCATTTCCCATTTTTTTTCTCCATTCTTGTCAGACAAACTGACATTATGTCAGAATGCAACTTGCAACCCGACGCTCTGCCCTATTTCTTCACCAACTCTTTTTTTCTCAGAATATTTGTCATTTCATACCTTATTATTTCTAATTCTTCCGTAACTTTGCACCATGGCAAAACATGATACATCCGTAAAAGAGCGTACCCGCACCAACCTGCAGGAACCTCATGATTACATCGTCATCTTCCATAATGACGACTTCACAACCTATGAATTTGTTGTGAAAGTCCTAAAAGTCGTTTTTCATAAATCAGAGAGCGAAGCTACCTCCCTTACAATCCAAGTGGATAAAGAGGGACAAGCTATCGTGGGACATTACTCCTACGATATCGCTGTCACCAAAACTAACAAAGCCACTCAGATGGCACGCGCGGAAAACTTCCCGCTAAGAATCACATACGAACAAGCTTAACGAACAACTCATGGACAATTACATTCATCTTGATAAAATAGTAGAAAAGACCTTCTCTCGTGCGGTAGAACTAACTACCATCTTCAGCAATGAATATATGTTGCCTGAACATATACTCTTAGCTCTACTCGAACAGAAGTCCTTCTCCTCCGTGGCTTCCAACTATTTCAACTTGGAAGATCTCCACGATGACCTACTTTCTTACATCATCAATGAAACAGAACATATCGAACTGTCTGAAGAAGAAAAGAAAGAGTTCCAACCGGAATACTCCGCCCAAATGGAAGCCCTCTTCTATCAACTTTTCCAAAACGCTCAATATGCTCACTCTGACCTCATCCATGTCTCTCATGTCATTCAAGCACTGCATGAACTAACTGAATCACATGCTAACTTTTTCATTAAGAAACATTTAATAGGCAACTTCGGCGACCTCCTCAGCGAACTAATCGACAACACTGACATCTCCGAAGAAATAGAGAATATAGCGAATACTGGTGATGATATCCTATATAATAAAGACGGAATACCAGTGGGTCAGAAAAGAATCATCACTGATGATGGCATAAACATTCCAGACATGGGGAAATTTATCTTCTCCACCGATTATGCTGACGATTCTTCTTCTGATGAGAATAGTGCTCAGGGATGGGAAAGTCAGGTAGTCTGCATCAACGACCAACTAGAGGGTCGCAACCCTCTCATCGGTAGGGAACAGGAATTGGAACGAACCATCCAAATCCTCTGCAGAAAGGAGAAAAACAATCCTCTGCACATCGGCGAACCTGGTGTCGGGAAAACAGCACTTGTCTATGGTCTGGCCAACCGCATCAACAAGGGAAAAGTTCCTAAACGACTGAAAGGTTACAAAATATATGAACTTAATATCGGAAACCTAATCGCAGGTACTCAATACAGAGGTGACTTTGAGAAGAGACTCAAAGGAATCATGGAAGGTCTTCGTCAAAAAGAGAAATGCATCGTCTATATCGATGAAATACATAACCTTGTGGGTGCTGGTCAGATTGGTGAGGGTTCTCTGGATGCAAGTAATCTATTGAAACCTTACCTCGAGAGTGGTGATATCCGCTTTATCGGAAGCACCACCTACGAAGAGTTCAATAAACATTTCTCGAAGGACAAAGGACTCGTCCGTCGTTTCCAACAAATTGACATCCTAGAACCTTCCGTCGAAGAGGCAATCGAGATTGTCACTCAACTAAAACCTATCTACGAAGAGTACCACAACGTCATATACGATCAGGAAGCGATTGATTATGCTGTTCACGCCAGTGCTGAATTTATTGCCAACCGATTCCTGCCCGACAAAGCCATCGACCTAATCGACGAGGCAGGTGCGTTCGCAGAGATCCATCCACACAAGGGTGTCAAACAACCTGTCATCCACAAGGAGATGATCACTCAACTCCTATATAAGATATGTAAGATCGATGCCAACGCACTGAAAGAGGAAAACAACGAGTTATTGCAAACACTCGAGAAAGATATTCTCGATAATATTTATGGTCAGGATGCAGCTGTCCGTCAAATCGTAGAGACCATTCAAATGTCGAAGGCAGGTCTTTTGGATGAATCCAAACCAATCGCCAGTCTGCTGTTCGTTGGTCCTACAGGTGTGGGTAAAACAGAATTATGTAAGGTTCTGGCTGAGAAGCTGGGCATCTCGCTGGTTCGATTCGATATGAGTGAATACGCCGAGAAACACACGGTGGCCAAACTGATTGGTTCCCCTGCAGGTTACGTAGGTTATGAAGACGGCGGATTACTGACAGATGCCATCAAGAAGACACCAAACTGTGTTCTGCTATTGGATGAGATTGAAAAGGCACATTCCGACATTTTCAATATCCTATTGCAAGTGATGGATTATGCCAAACTAACAGATAACAAAGGTAACAAAGCTGATTTCCGTCATGTGATTCTCATCATGACCTCCAACGCAGGTGCGCAATATGCACATCAGGCAAGTGTTGGTTTTGGATCACAAGTCACCACCGGCAAAGCCATGCTAAACCAAGTGAAAAAGACATTCAAACCAGAGTTCATCAACCGTCTGAACGACATCATTGTCTTTAATGATATGGATGAAACCATGGCAGGTTTGGTGTTGGATAAGAAGGTGGGCATCTTGAAAAAGAAGATGAAGTTGAAAGGAATCACACTTACCTTATCGAACGAAGCACATGCCTTCCTTTTGAAGAAAGGATTCTCGAAGGAGTACGGTGCAAGAGAGATGGATAGAGTGATCCGAGCACATCTCACCACACTGCTCAGCAAAGAGGTGCTCTTTGGTTCTCTGAAGGGTGCGAAGAAAGCAAAAGTGATCTTAAAAGATGAAAAACTTACAATAGGAAAGTAAAAATGGTATATGAACTTACAGATGAACTAGTATTCCCAGATCCACATTTGGGAGACGAAGATGGGCTAATCGCCATAGGTGGTGATCTCTCTGTCGATCGACTGCTGTTAGCTTATTCCAACGGTATTTTCCCATGGTATTCTTTTCGACACAGTCCCATCTTATGGTACTGTCCGTTAAAGCGTTTTGTCATCTACCCCGATGAGATTCACGTCTCCCATTCCATGCGCACCCTCCTAAGAAAAAATATTTATGAGGTAACCATCAACGAAGCCTTTGAGGAAGTGATTCGTAATTGTAGTAAACTGCGCATTAAAGAAGATGGAGCATGGTTGGGTGAGGAGATGATAGAAGCCTACATACGTCTGTATGAACAAGAATTCGCCGCCAGCGTAGAGGTATGGGAAGGCGAACGCTTAGTGGGCGGATTGTATGGGGTTGCATTAGGTAAATGTTTCTTTGGAGAGAGTATGTTCTCACTTGTGCCAAGTGCTTCAAAAATTGCCTTGATAGGTTTAGCAAAATTTCTTCATGAGAATGGAGGCAACATGATCGACTGCCAATTCGAAACGCCCCATCTGAAAAGCATGGGAGGACGTTACATTTCCTATGAAGAATACATGAAAAACATTAAGGAAGAATATGAATAAACACACTTTCAACCTTTAGTGATAAAGATAAAGGAAGAATATAACCGTTTGTTTCATAGAAATGACGTTTCGTTTAAAATCGTATCAACATATCTTTTTTTTACTATTTTTGCATCCGTAAAAAACCATATAGTATGATGAAACACATTTTAACACTGGCACTTCTAATATACGTAACGATAGGATCATTCGCCAACTCCCACATGGAACAAACGGTTGTCGATGATCTGGATCGCATCTACTTTGTATATACCCCAGCTGAATATCAAAAAGGTGACAAGGAACGTCCTGTGATGGTCTTACTTCACTCTACAGGATATAGTGCCATGACATTTGCCGAGTTGTGCAAAGTGCAAGACATCTGTGATCGTAACGATGCAATTGTTGTACTGCCAGAAGCCTTAGACGAAGAAGATGATGAAGTGATTAACGCCATGGTAACACTGAAAAACTATAACCTGCTGCCATCTGGTTTGAAAGATAAATATGTATGGGGCGCCGGTGCTCGCATCTATATAGAAGACCTAAAGAAATCAGCAGGCTCCTTTGCCTCCTCCCTTATCAATTCCCAAATGCCAAACGCAGTAAAAAAGGGATATATCGAACTCTGTGAAGACAAAGACGATGTGAAATTCATCAATACAGTCTTGGATGAGATGAAAAGCAAATACAACATAAACGATAACATCTATGTGGCAGGAGCATCCATCGGTGGAGTTATGGCATACAAATATGCATACAGCGAAGGCTGCAAAGCAAAAAAAGTGGGCGTTATCAATGGTTTTGTTGGAAAAGCACTTGACGACACCAAACCTCTCAACATGCCTCTCTGCGTATTTCAATGTTTGTCGGATGAACTCATCCCCTATAGCGGCGGATTGTTTACCGACTCTCTTCAAGTCATTCTCAATAATATACCTATTAAAAATCTGTGTACAAGTGCAGAGGTGACTGAAACATATCAAGACATCAATACGCTCGTTACAATACAGAAAATAGAATATGGATGTGGCGACAATCCCACATGGTGCTATGCCATCTCCAATGTCTCCCACTTCACTATTCTCAGTTCAGACAAATATGACATTGGATATATGGACGAGTTGGAAAAGTTTTTCTTCCAACTCCCAACAAAAACTTCGGGGGAAACGCTTATTACTAATAATCAACCGATTCTCTACCCCACCTCAGCCTCAGAAAATCTCTATTGCGAAGTGGCAGGAGATTATTGGGTGACAAACCTATTGGGCTCTGTTGTTCTATCAGGAAGCAACGAAAATAAAATAATTGACATAACATCATTGTCCGCCGGAGAGTATATCTTCTCCATTAAGACCGCTGATGCCATTTACAAATCAATCTTCATAAAAAAATGAGAAACGTTGCACTCTGCCTCATGCTGATGCTGTCTGTCTATTCATACGCAGCATTAGAAACCAAAACAATGATGGTGGACGGATATGAGAGAACCTATCTCATATACACGCCATCTTCCTACAATGACACCACTGACTACCCCGTACTCATGTTGCTACACCCTATTGGTTTCTCAGCAACAGATTTTGCGGAAGTCAGTTCTCCACAAACCATTAGCGATTTCAACAACGCCATTATCGTCTTACCCGAAGCATTGGATGAACAAAATGAAGAGATTATCAAAATCTTCTCCATGCTATCAGATTATAACAAACTACCCAACGGATTCAACATCAATAAAGTATGGTCATCTGGCGCTCGCATTCAATTTTCCACAATTGAGCAGATGGCAGGTAATGCAGCAATGTTACTCTCCTTTCTCATGCCAAAAGCTAAAGCTGCAGGATATGCCCAGCTAAATGAGAAAATTGATGATGTAAAGTTTCTCAACGAGGTGATTAATGATCTGCAGACCACATACCATGCCAACACAGACATATTTGTGGCAGGTGTATCCTTAGGAGGTTCAATGACCTATAAGTATGCTTTCAGTCCGAACTCCAAGGCAAAAAAGATTGGAGTGGTTCATGGCTTTGTCAGTTCAGCCACCGACACCACCCAACAAATAAACATACCATTGTGTGTATTTCACAGTCAGGCAGACAAAGTTGTTGAATACAATGGAGGACTCCTAACCGGTCCTGTTGCCGATGATGTTCACTCATTCGCCATGAAGATAGGATGTGATAGTACCTACACCGAAGAGGCAATGCCCAATATCAAGGATGATGGCATAAGCGTTACCTATAGAGAATACAAAAGTGACGACTCAACACAATTCGTTTGGTTTTACATAGCCGACAGTGCCGCACATCAAGAGATTCTCAACGCAAACGATAATGACATCGATTACGTTACCATCTTGGAAGAGTTCTTTTTCTTCACTCCTACCATCCGCGACATGGACGATGTGAAAGAGACACCCAACACACATTGGTTAGTCTACCCTAATCCAACAAAAGATTATCTCTATTGCACAATGAAAGGAGAATATGAGATTACGGATATGACAGGACGTGTACAAATAAGTGGAGAAATACCAGAAGATGGATGTATCAATCTCACATCTATTCCTTCACAAACGTACATTTTTGTCTTAAAAAACGGCCATATAGTAAAAAAGGAACGAATAGTTAAGAAATAATATGACAAAAGAGATACAGAGATAAATGAAAAAAGTTATCTTTGTAACGCTAAAAATGAAATTTTAGAATTCAAATATAAAATAGTACTATGCAATTAATTGACAATTTCAATTTTGCCGGTAAGAAGGCAATCGTTCGCGTGGACTTCAATGTACCATTGAACAAAGAGACAGGAGAAGTAAGTGATGACACACGTATTCGTGGAGCTCTACCAACCATTAAGAAGATTATCGCTGATGGAGGTTGTGCTATTTTGATGTCACACATGGGTCGTCCAAAACAAAATCCAGATCCAAAATATTCATTAAAGCAGATTGTTCCTGCTATTGAGAAATACTTAGGAACAATTCAGTTCTGCGACGATTGCATGAAAGCAGAGGCACAAGCAAAAGCATTAAAAGCAGGAGAGATCCTATTGCTTGAGAATCTACGTTTCTATGCTGAGGAAGAAGGAAAGCCTCGTATGGAGAAAGATGAGCCAGGATATGAAGATGCAAAGAAGGCACTTAAAAATGCACAAAAAGATTTCGCAAAGAAATTGGCTTCATACGCAGATGTATATGTAAATGATGCATTTGGAACAGCTCACCGTAAACATGGTTCTACAGCTGTTATCGCTGATTATTTCGACGAGAACAACAAGATGTTCGGTTTCTTGATCAACAGCGAGTTGAAAGCTATGGACAAAGTGTTGAACGAGGCACAAAAGCCATTCACTGCTATCATGGGTGGTGCTAAGGTATCTGATAAGATCATGATTATCGAAAACTTACTTGACCGTGTTGATAACCTTATCATCGGTGGTGGTATGACTTATACTTTCATCAAAGCACAAGGCGGTAAGATTGGTAATTCTCTTTGCGAGGAAGACAAACTTGATTTGGCTAAAGAAGTATTGGCTAAGGCTGCTGCTAAGGGTGTTAAGGTATACATCCCAACAGATGCTGTTAACGCTGATGCATTCGATAAAGATGCTAACACTAACATCTCTAAGACTAACGAAACTCCAGACGGATGGATGGGATTGGATATTGCTGATGAGACAATCAAAACTTACAGCAATGTAATCGCTAACTCTAAGACAGTTCTTTGGAACGGTCCTATGGGAGTATTCGAATTTGACAAGTTCGCTAAAGGAACTTCAGCTGTTGCTCAAGCAGTAGCAAAAGCAACTCAAGAGAATGGCGCCTTCACTTTGATCGGTGGTGGTGACTCTGTAGCAGCTATCAACAAGAATAAGTTGGCTGACAAAGTTAGCTACGTTTCTACTGGTGGTGGTGCTATGTTGGAATATATGGAGGGTAAAATCCTTCCAGGTATTGCTGCAATTCGTGGAGACAAGTAATAAAAATTCCATAGGGGCGAATAAATTAATTATTCGCCCCTTATTTATTTATTAAAATTCAGCTATATGAAATCATTATTTAGCAAAATTCAGCAAATCTTAATGGCTGCAGTCATCTTATCATTGCCATTAAATTTATTTGCACAAGAGGAAGAGAATAACACAGATTCTGCAAATGTGACAGTTGAAAGCGACTCATTATCCTCTGAAAATGAATTATTGAGTTATTTAAAAAAATTAGCTTCTGACACAATTATTGGTCAAACAGGAAACATCCATTTGTCTGATGGAAATGTAACCCTTCATGTTCCTCAGGGATTGGCATTCATCGATGCTAAACAGACAAAACACTTGCTAGAGGACTATTGGGGAAATGAAGAAGATAACGAAGTTATTGGTGCTTTCATTCCCGATTCAGCAAACATCTTCTATACCGTGGATATCGCCTATCTCGTATACTTCAATAAAGATGGTTATGTGAAAGACGAAGAGGCTGGAGACATCGATTATGATGATCTTTTGAAAGATCTTCAAGATGATATGCGCGAAAGAAATAAAATGAAAGAAGAAAGTGGAGATATGTCTAAATTCAATTTAGTTGGATGGGCTGACACTCCTCACTATGATAAAGATAAAAAGGTTCTACACTGGGCTAAATGCATTGAATTCATCAGTGAGCCATCTGCTGAGCCTGACACCTCCCTCAACTACGATATACGTATCTTAGGAAAAGAAGGATACTGCAAACTACAAGCTGTTTGCGATATGAGTCAACTCGACAAGGTTAAAACTATGTCAGACGCATTGATCAACAGCGTTGAATACGATGAAGGCTATGCTTACAAAGATTTCGACCCTACAAAAGACCGTATCGCAGAATGGGGAATCAAAGGTCTGATTGCAGGTGGTTTGTTAGCTAAGACAGGTATCTTAGCTAAATTAGGACTCTTCTTTGCTAAGTTTGCTAAAATCATAATCTTAGCAGTTGTTGCTGCAGCTGGTGCCATTGCTAAACTTTTCGGAAAGAAAAAAGGAAACAATGAAGCAGAAGAAAACAATACTATCATCGAAGCTAAAAAAGAAGAGGAAGAGGTAGTAGAAGATGAGAAAGAAGTAGAAGAAAAAGAAGAAGATAAAAAAGAAGAATAAAATAAATCTTCAACCTTAAACAGATAAGGGAGTGCAGATTTCAACACTGCACTCCCTTTTTTTATGACAAATCTTTAGAGGGGTTTTTATCCGTTCATTTCGTGTATTTTTGAAATTGTTCCGATTTTCTTTTTTTGTAGAGACGCAATGCTTTGCGTCTGTTTGGTTGGAGATGCAAAACAGTTCGTCTCTACTGACAATCAACAAGATAGAGAGAATTTTCAAATGGTTTCAAAAAATCTAAAATTCCATAACTCATATTGATTTTTGTATGTGCGATATATATATAAAACTCATCCTTAAAAAGTTTGGCACGAACTTTGCACTATCATAAGTGAACGCTTTATGATCAAGTAATTAAGAATTCATATTCTTGGAAAACTTAATCTGAAACAGCATTATTCGCAATAAAAAAACGATAAAAAATCACTGGTATGATTATTCATAAAGCGTGAAAACAAAAAGACCCTAAATTGTGTTGTTCTATATATCATTGAGTCAGTTCGCTGTGAAGCGAGCTGGCTTGCCGTTTTTATATACCCCTTTCATGGTACATAATCGCATCTTACGTATCTTAATGGACTAAGGAAACATTGTCTCCTCAATCCATGTTTTTCTAATTAATCACCAGCTATCATATCAACTTTACCCCAAAAATCTTCACATTTTCATCTCATCATTATTCTAATTGGCGAATTACTAAAAATCGCCCTATATTTCAGAAGCCATGTAACTTGTCCTTCGCAAATATAATTACTTTTTCATAGAAAAGAGAAACTCTCCTCATAATATTTTATGAAATTAATTTTTTTCATAACAGAAATATATTAGATTTGCGATAGTGATGGGAATATCTTCCATTCTATAACTTATGATGGATTTGAAATCCTTATAAGAATTTGAATAGATAATTTTATAGGTCCTTACTTAAAGCAAATCTATAGAAGTTCCCCTAACCTAACTTATTAATCGAGGAATACGTTATACATTCCATTAAACATTTGGTCGTATGAAGATAAGAGATAGGATTATAAGCCTTTTAGCGGCTGTGTTTCTGATGAGCGGCTCTATGTGTTACGCACAATCCGACGAAAACGAGGATTACTATGGTCCCATAAAATCAGTAACACAATATGAATCATTTGTCGTTGATGGAAAAGAAGAAAAAGGCAACTATGAATGGAAAATCTTATTCAATAAAGATGGTAAGATCACCGAGGAATACTGCTACGACAAATTCGAAAACTTCTATGTCTACAAACGTACTTTTTCCTACAATTCACAAGGGAAAGAGGTAGAAAAGAGTGAGTATGATGGAAATGGAAGTTTGTACTACAAGAAAGTATACAAGTATGATTCCAAAGGCAATCAGACAGAATATGCTCGTCAGAAAAACGATGGCACCTTGCTTTGGAAATACACCTACAAATATGATAGCAAAGGGAATGAAACCGAACAATGCTTCTACAACCAGGAAGGCAACATCGAATCTAGATGCACCCGTAAATATGATGAAAAAGGTCATCCTACAGAATATCACCAATACAAAGGGGACGGTTCCCTACTCTTTCGAAATACATTCAAATACAACGCGAATGGGAAAAAAACCGAACAGGTATTGTTCAATAAGGTCGGTGGCATAGATACCAAAGACACCTACCAATATGATAACAATGGAAAACAAATTGAGCACTGCTGCTATAAAGGAGATGGAACCCTACGAAATAGAGGAGTCTATAAATACGATGCCAAAGGGAATATGATAGAATATTGCCAATACAAAGGAGATGGATCCATCGACTACAAAGATACCCGTAAATACAACGAGAAGGGTAAGGAAACGGAATACTGTCTCTACAGCAACACGGGCTCCATCACCGAGAAATCAGCATACAAATACAACAAAAAAGGGATTCTCCTTGAAACACTCTTCTACAGATATAAAGAGGATGGTTCCGTCGAGACACAAGAGACTCACAAATTCGATGAACGAGGAAACATGATTGAAGAAATCCGATACGACGATGGAGCTCTGACAGAAAAAAACACCTACAAATTTGATGAGAAAGGAAAACGCATCGAAGAAGGTCACTACGGAGATGAAATAGATGGCGAAAAATTCTCTTTCAAATATGACCATCAAGGCAACTGCATCGAAAGAAAGCGCTACGACAATAGTGACGTACTGAAATCAATCAGAATCAGCGAGATTGAATATTGGTAATCTCTCCCTATAGTCCATAAGTCGACTTCGTAATGTTCATATATTACCATAAAGAGAGGCGTCACATAATGGCGTCTCTCTTTTTCGTATTATTCATATTGTGAGTATTATTCGATTCTCTGAACGTGCTGTGTGTCTCACAATAAAAGAAGACCGCGACGGCACACAAATAGGTGTCGTCGCGGTCTTTATCAGATGTGGTCAAATATCGTTAGTATACAATGAATTTGACCCTTTGCGCATTAATCTCTATAACGTATACAGTTTGGCGAGGAAGTGATATTTGCGTCACATCCTTGGCGATACCTTCCGCAACGAAAGTACCACGCACATCATAGATGCGGTAAGGAGTGTCGGCGGATGCATAGACAAAGAGTGAACCATCAGACGTCCAGATACGCAAACCGTCATTTCCGATTGACAAAACACCCACGTCCTGAATGTATAGTGCATTCACGGTAACGTTCTTAGCCGGCATTGTCTCTGGTAATCCTTTCCATCCATCAAACTTATAGCCTCTCTTCGCAAGTCCCTCTATCGGAATAATCGTATCACCGAAGACAATGGTATCTTTCCTATAAACCTCGTTATCCACTTTGTAGGTGAGGACATATTTGTTCGCACTGAATAAAGCATTAAGGGTGAGGTCATAATTAGGCATTTTCAGCGGCGTACCTTTCTCTCCTATCCAACCGTTAAAAGAATAACCTGTCTTCTTTGGCGCTGGAATGCCTTCGTGCGTGATAGGAGTGCCACTGGCTAATGTATCCGTCATATACAATTCACCATCCACCATATAGGTGATGATAAACTCATCCTTTTGCCACAAAGCGGTACATACGTACGGAACGTTGAAGAAATCCTTCTGATTGATCTTCAAAGTGGAGAGCGTGTCAAGTCTCGTGATCGAGCCACCCTCTTGAGAAACCTCCCAACCAACGAAAATATAATTCTCCTTTACAGGATCACTAATCGTTAGTGGACAATCACGGAACTCAAATTCTTCTACACCTTCTTCTCCTTCTTTCCATGCACCACCATCCAAGTCATAGATGATATTTGATTTGTAGTAGGTAATAGTCCTCTTCTATCCCCAACACCCCCGTCTTCCCTAGGTGCAATATACCAAAGTTCTTCATCTGTGAAGTCACTGACCACAGAGCCACGGCCTCCAACCAAAGAGTTACAGTTCTTGAACATATCCCTTTGATTATTGATTGAAAACAGATCGCAATTGTCTCCTATTATGATTCTTTTCAAAGAGGAACAATCATAAAATGTATGGCTCATAAAGAGATGGGATTCGTCTAATTTAACATGGGAAAGGTCTACATATTCAAGTTTCTTACATCCATAGAACATGTAATCCATTTTCCCAATCGCAAGGCCGTCAAGTCCTTTGACGCGCTTTAATTTTTTGAATCCGTAGAACCAATAGTTCATCGAGCGAGAAATATTATTGGTATATAAATGAGTGAAAGAATCTATTATAACCGTTTCTATAGATGATCGGAAATCCTTCCATGGTACAAGAGAGTCACTCTGAATGTCAAAAATGTTAGAACAAGGGGTGACGTTTTCAGGCAGGTATCCTCCCACACTGATTGTGAGTGTACGTGCGGCGGTATCCGCCACGAAGTAATGGTAGAACGTGTCGGTTAGATAACCTGGATTGCTGGCACCCTCATCCACATGAGCAAAGATGGCATCCGAATCGATGGATGGATCATAAGTTGTACCCATCCTGCCCACAAGATTGTTACAACCACCAAAGATATACTTGCTGTCAGCTCCCAGCGATTCAGTGCTCCACAATGCTTTATCCACATAGATTGTCCTTAAGTTTTCACAGCTGCCAAACATGGAGCCCATATCGGTCACCTGTTTGGTGTTGAAACTTTGCAAATTAGTATATCGAAGGTTATAGCATCTACAAAACATGGAATTCATGTCCATGACATTCTCCGTGTTGAAGTTCTTCAAATCAATCGACTCAAGTTTATTGCATGCAGAGAACATAGTTCTCATGTTAGTAACATTGCTCGTATTGAAGCCTGACACATCAAATGACTCAAGATTTTCGCAATTCAAGAACATGCTTCTCATGTTGCGTACATTATCCGTGCGGAAGTTATCCCCGAAGTTAAGTGCTCTTAAGGAATACATACCCATGAACATACCAGTCATGTCCGTCACTTTATCGGTATGGAATTTAATGGAAAGAGAATCAATGCGTAAGCAGTCGGCAAACATGAGGCTCATGTCAGTGACCTCTCTCGTATCAAAATAAAAATCCAAGGATTTGAGATTCATACAAGTGTTGAACATCGAACTCATGTCTATCACATTGTCCGTTTCCAGATTATTCAGATTTTCAATGTAATGAAGGTTCTCGAAATCCGCAAACATCCTCCTTGTCGTATATGGATGGAAGTCGCGCATAGACCTATCAATTACAATCAACGTGTCCTCTTTTCTGTAAAGTTTGCTTCCAGAAAGGTCTGGATTTATTTTAGATTGCCAATAGTATTCTATGCCATTGACACCATCTTGCCGCATGATGAAGGAATTGTCAGGGGCAATGCCATAGTAGAAGGTGAGTGTCTTACCTTCTCTGACGACATAGACTTGCTTTCCGTAGGAGAAATAACCAGGGAGGCTCTCCCCTTCATCGATATGGGCGTATGATTTATCTATGTGGTTCTTATCATATACTGTTCCTTTTTCTCCAACCAATGATACACATCCTTTGAACATGTTATCATCATTGCTAAGGGAATCCGTTCGCCAATTATCACTCACCTGAATGGTTGTCAATGAGGAATCGCCCGAGAACATAGACGCCATTTCGGTCACTTGTTGAGTATCGAATCTAGACAAATCCAAGGTGTCAAGACTGCTACAGCCTTTGAACATTCCATTCATGTTGGTAACTTTTCGAGTGTCGAAATTAGGCAACTTCAGTTTCTTACAATTACTGCAATTCGTAAACATAAATGCCATGTTCTCGACCTTACATGTGTTGAAACAGCTTAAATCCAGTTCTTCGAGAGAGGAACAACCGGAGAACATTTGACCCATTTTCGTTACCTTTCTTGTATTAATATCCCATCCAAAATTCAACGAAACAAGAGAAGAGCAGTTTTTGAACATTCCAGCCATGTTTGTGACCGAATCTGTCCTTAGATTTGACAATCCTTCAATCGTTTTCATCCGAGAATAGTCCTTGAACCAGTTAGAAAGGGATGTCGGATGATAAGTTTGCATGGACGGATCAATCACAACGTTTGTAACTGTAGCGACATCAATTGTATCACTTCCGAGAATCCATTTCCCGTCTTTAAGTATGTGTGCTCCAGGGGCGTCTACTCCGTAACACAATCTCAAGTCACATGAGTCGACGCGGTTGTAAGCATCATAATGCACATTAAATGGTATCGCATACACTCTACGGTCAGATGCTGACGTGAAATAGCCCGGATCATCCTCTCCGCCATCAATGTGCGCATAGATGCTACCGGCTCCCTTAAAGGTTGTCCCTTTGCCTCCAACTAAGTTTGTACAGCCTGCGAACTGGTCCGGGTAAGTAGTGTCATTCGCAAAGTGAGACTTATCCCAAGTTTTGTTGACGATAATGGTACGCAATTTTTTAGTAGTACCTCCTTCTGAACCAAACACCCTCCACGCATCTTTCACCATATTAATGTTTATACCACTGACATCCAGCACTTCTATATCCAGCATGGTATGGAACATTCCGGATATGGATCTCAGTCTCGCCGTATTAAACCCTATGAGGTTCAATGATTTAAGGTGTAAACATCCGGCAAACATATAGTTCATGTTGGTCACCATGGTTGTTTCGAAGTTACCAATATCCAACGATTCTAAAAAGGCACATCCCTCAAACATGGATTCCATGCTAGTTACATCATACGTATTCAAATTCTCCAACCCCTCAATTGTCTTTGCATGTAAATGATAAAACCATCCCGCAAGAGTGGTAGGACGGTATGACATGAGCGACTGATCAATAACCACTTTTTTTGTCACCTGATGTCCGTTCAGGTATGTGTCGCCAGACTTCCAGACACTTTTAGGTATACTTGGGTCATTGGGATTTGTTGCTTCCCATGCTACCTCCCAAATGTAGCCGGTAGGCAATTCCGGAGCGTAAGTGTAGGTCCCTTCGCCAGGGTCCTCCCCATACTTTAAAGTGAAGGTGGATTCACTCTCGTTGAATACTCCGTAAACTACTTTGTTGGCTGCTGCAGCCGACTGATAAAAAAAAGACAACAGGAAAAAGAGCAAGGAGATTACTTGCCAACACTTCCGTTGCGGACCATGACTTATGCAAGGCCTTTGAACTTTTGGAGTAAAATAATTGCACATAAGCTTAACAGTATATAATTAACTAATGCCATAGGCTTCATTTGAACCCATGTGTTTCTATAAAATTGTGCTTTATTAATTTCTGGTACACTGTGAATGTAAATTGATACAAATGTATGGTTTTTATAAAATAACGCAACAATTTTTTAAAAAAATAAATGAAACAGGCACAAAATTAACATTTTAACATGGTAGAAGGGGGGGTAAAAAAACGAGGGTGTATCAAAATTGAATTTTGATACACCCCTATGTTATCTACACCAGTCCATTTTTAGCGGACAGGATCTTTTGTTATTATTTCTTAGATACCAACTCTAATGTGTCAGATGCAATCGTATACTCCTCATCAGTAGGAACAACAATCACTGTTACCTTAGAATCCTTAGCGCTGATGACTTTCTCCTCACCATGAACGCTATTGTTGATCTCTTTATCCAACTTGATGCCGAAGCATTCCAAGTTTGAACATACACCTTCACGTACAACCTCTACATTCTCACCAATACCACCAGTGAAGACAATCACATCAACACCACCTAAAGCTGCTACATAAGAACCAACATACTTCTTGATACGATAAATCACCATATCCAATGCTAATTTAGCACGTTCGTTGCCTGCTGCAATAGCTGCACGGATCTCACGCATATCAGAAGAGACACCAGAGATACCCAACATACCACTCTGTTTGTTAAGAATGTCTGAAATCTTCTTTGCGTTGTAGCCTTCAACCTCCATCAAGTAAGTGATGGCACCCGTATCAATATCGCCTGAACGCGTACCCATAATCAAGCCCTCCAATGGAGTCATACCCATGGAAGTATCGAATGACTTACCATCCTTGATAGCGGTTACGGAACTACCATTACCGATATGACAAGTAATCATCTTCGTACCCTCAGGCTTCATACCCAAGATCTCGAACGCACGTTTGGATACATAACGATGGCTTGTTCCGTGGAATCCATAACGACGAACAGCATCCTTCTCATACAATTCGTATGGGATAGCATACAAGAAAGACTCCTTAGGCATAGTCTGGTGGAATGCCGTATCAAAAACAGCCACCTGAGGACACTCAGGCAACAATGCCTCGACAGCCATAATACCCTTCAAATTAGCAGGATTATGCAATGGTCCTAATGGGAAGCAAGCACGGATTTGATCCTTAACCACTTTGTTTACGATGCAACTCTCCGTAAACTTATCTCCACCATGGAGGATACGATGACCAACAGCATCCACTTCGCTCAAAGATTTGATACAACCCTCTTTAGGATCTGTCAACACTTTGAAGATCAATTCAATACCATCAGAGTGATCTGGCATATCTTTTTCTATGACTGCCTTTTCGCCATTATTCTTTGTATATTTAAGGAATGACCCTGGAATGCCAATCTTCTCGACTCCACCTTGTGCCAATACCTTCTTGCTGCTCATTTCAAACAATTTATATTTGATAGAGGAGCTACCGCAATTGATAACTAATATTTTCATTCGATTTATTTTAAGGGGTTCCTGACACTTACGTGGGCAGGAACCGATTAGAAACAATTAATTATTACTCTTAGCTTCGATAGCTTGGTTGACAGTGATAGCCACCATCTTAACGATATCCTCTACGGAGCAACCGCGAGAAAGGTCGTTGATTGGAGCTGCCAAACCTTGCAACAACGGACCGATAGCCTCTGCACCAGCCAAACGTTGAACCAATTTATAACCGATGTTACCAGCTTCCAACTCAGGGAATACCAATACGTTAGCAGAACCAGCCACCTCACTGTTAGGTGCTTTACTCTTAGCTACAGAAGGTACAATAGCAGCATCAGCTTGCAATTCACCATCCAACTTCATATCAGGAGCCATCTCCTTAGCGATTTTAGTAGCTTCAATTACCTTATCCACCATCTCGTGTTTAGCACTACCCTTTGTAGAGAAAGAAAGAATAGCCACACGAGGATCCTCGAATCCATAAATGTTCTTAGCTGTCTGACCGCTACATACAGCAATCTGAGCCAATTGTTCAGCATCAGGATTAGGAGTTGCAGCACAATCAGCAAACAACATCAAACCATTGTATCCAATTGATTTATCTTTGAAGATCATGATGAAACAACCTGAAACAACACCAATACCAGGTCTTGTCTTAACAATCTGGAAAGCAGGACGAAGCACATCACCAGTAAAGTTTCTAGCACCAGCCACCTCTCCATCAGCATCACCATTCTTAATCATCAAACAAGCCAAATACAAAGGATCTTTCACCTTCTCGATAGCCTGCTCCTCTGTCATACCCTTCTTTTGACGAAGTTTAAAAAGAAGATCTGAATATACCTTGCTGTTAGGATTATTGGCAGGGTCGATGATAGTCGCCTTGGAAATATTTTTCAAACCGAACTGAGCTGCTAACGACTCAATCTCTTGTTTGTTACCCAACAGTGTCAACTTAGCAATTCCTTGCTCTATAATCTGATCAGCTGCTTTCAACGTTCTCTCTTCCGTTCCTTCTGCAAGGACAATACGCTGAGGGTTAGCTTGTGCCCTCTTAATAATACCTTCAATCAATTCCATAGTATGTTATTTTATATTTTTTTGATAATTCTTATAAGGTAACGCGGCTAAGGCATTAGCCAACTTGTTTAATATAGGCTGAATCATTGGTTCCACCATCGACTTGATAATAAAATTCAAATCGGCCTTTATCGTAAGTTTGATACGTGTATCATTCTCGGCTAGCTGTTTCAACTGAATCCAGAAATCAAAACCTATCATAGATTGATCTGACGTGAACTTTATCGTCTTATTGGGCTCCCTGTCGATAATCTTAATTCCCATGTTTCCCATCGGATTAATAGAGAAACGACAAGTGTCTCTATCATATGTCAAATCAGAAACCTTATCAGTAGGTATACGATCCTTTATATACTCAATGTTTCTCAAGTCTGACAAGACATTGAAAATCTCCTCGTCATTACATGCAGCCTTTGTTATTTCACTTTCAAATGTTGACATATCAAACTGTATTATAAAGTTTAAATGAGATCAATTATTTACCCCAAACTTCTGGAGCTTCTCTCCATTTCTTCAACGTAGCCATCTCCTCTTCACCAATCTGTTTAGTGTCGAGCAAGTGTTGAAGTACCGCGTTGTAGTTTGACAACGTCGTCAATTCTACATTTGCCTCGGCAAACTTCTCAGTTGCAATAGGGAAACCATACGTGAAGATAGCAACCATACCCATCACCTCCACATTAGCAGCACGAAGCGCAGCAACTGCCTTCAAACTACTACCACCTGTAGAAATCAAATCCTCTATCACAACCACCTTCTGTCCTGCCTTCAAATCACCTTCAATCAAGTTCTCCATTCCGTGATCTTTCGGTGCCGAACGAACATATACAAATGGTTTACCCAATAACTCAGCCACCAAAGCACCTTGTGCGATAGCTCCCGTTGCTACACCCGCGATAACGTCTGCTCCTGCATACTTCTCACTCACGATGTTAGCCAACTCCTTCTTAATCAACGTACGGATCTCAGGATATGACAATGTCTTGCGGTTGTCACAATAGATTGGAGACTTCCATCCTGATGCCCATGTGAACGGGTTCTTAGGTTGTACTTTTACAGCATTGATACTGAGTAATTTCTCAGCCACTTTGTTTTCTACTTGGCTCATTTTATTTCTTAATTTAGTTATTGCACATTATTATTCGGAATCGTATTCCCACGCATACAAAAAGGTAATTTCCCTAGAAAGTTAATCGGACAGACATATGCTAAATCATAAAAGGACGATCTGCCGAAAAGAAAAAACAAAAGATGGGAATCTCTTCCCATCTTTTTATCGTTATCCCAAAAAACTCTTCAACAAGTTATTGGATGAATTCTGTCTTAATTTAACAATTGCTTTCTCCTTAATCTGACGCACACGCTCACGAGTCAAATCGAATCGTAGACCAATCTCGTCCAAAGACAACTCTTGTGCATCACCCAAACCGAAGCTCATCTTCAAGACTTCTCTCTCCTTTTCTGTCAAAGTAGACAAAGCACGCTCTATCTCACGACGTAGAGAATCTCTCATCACACTGCTATCAGCTCGTGGCGAATCGGTGTTCTCCAAGACATCACCCAAACTTCCGTCTCCATCCTCACCAAATGGTGCATCCAATGACTTAATCTGGTCAGGTATCTCCAATACCTCGGCAATCTTATCTTCTGAAACATCCATCTTCTCAGCCAACTCCTCCACTGAAGGACGACGACCAAACTCCTGCTCAAAAGAAGAAATCGCACGCTTAATCTTATTCTGTAATCCTACCTGATTTAATGGTACACGAACAATGCGAGATTGCTCAGACAATGCTTGCTGAATAGACTGACGCACCCACCACACTGCAAACGAGATGAACTTGAAACCACGTGTTTCATCAAAACGCTCTGCCGCCTTGATTAGTCCCAAATTTCCCTCATTTATCAAATCGGTAAGACTCATTCCCTTGTTCTGATACTGCTTGGCAACAGAAACCACGAAACGTAAGTTAGCACGAACTAACTTGTCCTTGGCTCTCTCATCCCCATTCCGTATCCTTTGGGCTAACTCCACCTCCTCTTCTGTCGTGATTAATTCTTCTTTAGAAATGTCTTGCAGATACTTCTCCAGAGAAGCATCACGCACCGTAATGGAATTAGTAATTTTCAGCTGTCTCATTTTGTATAAAAATTTTTATGTGCAAAATTACGAAATCATTTGCTTGGTTGTTCTCTTCTGATTGAATTTTTTTAAACTTTTTACTTTTTCCTCCTAAATTAGTCCTAAATCACTCCTACTGCTTAGGAAAAATAAGGGGGGAAACGCCTTTTTCTCCTCAAAAACATAGAGATTGTTCAAAATTCGTATTTTGCCTATATAATTGTTGCATATTTGAATGAATTTCGCTAAAATTGTAACTTGTTTCGAATTGTGTTTTTAAAAACAAAAACTGAAGATGATACGAAGACTCGCAACAATCATATTATTAGGACTACTCAGCGAAATTGCTTATTCTCAATCTCCTTTAAATTATTTGGAAAACACCTTTCCAAAACTTACAAATCTAATTCGCGACGATATAGATAATTGTCATGCGCATTATATCTTCGCCATTGATGTCTCCGGTTCCATGGATGAACATGAAAGCACAATGGTGCCCCTACTTAAAAACTTCATTCAGGCTTTGCCTAATGGAGATAAAGTAACCATCATCCCTTTTGGTACGGACACCAAAGACCCGATGGGGTTCTCCGGCATCATCTCAGACGAGATGAAGAAGACGCTTTGCGATAACATGAACCAACTCTACCACAACCCCAACTACGATCAATTATTTCGTGACCATACCAACATCTACAAGGCTGTAAAGAAAATAGCCGGAACGGTTAAAACAAACTCGGAATATAAGGTCAGTATCCTTATCCCATTTACCGATTTCCTTAACAATATTCCTAAAGTACCGCCTCACAAATTTAACAAGCGGAAACTTACTCCAGAGGAACTACTGGATATGCAGACTGATTTGAAAACTGCTATTCAAGGTTCTTATGTGCGTGCCATTGCCGTAGAATTGTCTGATAACAAAATAGACAACAAAACACAAAAAGAGTATTGCCTCACCCAAATGAGAGACAGTGTCTTTAATGTGACTGAGAACGGACTTGAGATTGTACGTCCGGGCAACTCCAAACAAGCTATCGAACAATGGTTTGAACAATTGCGTCGTGAGATCCTCCTAGTCAAACTTCAAGCTATCGTGGATGCCGCTAATAAGGCAGGCAAGGTAAACATGAAAACCAATATTGATATCGATGGAAATACCACAGCAGAGATTCATTGGGTTCCTACTAAACTATACAGCAAAATCAAAATCGACTCCACCTTCCTTCATCAAGAGGGATTCACCTTTATCAATGACACTTCCAATTATGGCTCCACAAGAGACACAATCTTAGTCATCGATTTAGGAAAAATCAAACACCGCGAATATGGTTTTCACCAACTTAATGATAGTATTAACTTGGGTATATCCCTGCCAACAGATTTTGATGATGAATTAAACAAACTGGGTATTCAAAAACCTATTTCTGGTTCTGTCTCCTCTGCAGACAAACTTATATTCACATTCATTCTCCCTCTGTGGCTCACTATTTTATTGATACTCCTAATCATCATCTATATCATCTTATTTTTCCGTGCTATCATTATCAACAGCAAAGATAAAATGCAGGGGAAAATAACTGTATCTGACGAATATGGAGCTGAAATCCTCAGTAAGAAATTCGGACCTTGTGAGAACATTTACATTGGTAAGGCGGCAGACATCCGCGTAAACGATGCTGAATGGACAATCCAAGTGGAAAAGGTAAAACCTTCTCCTTTCCTATTATTCAAAAGACCTTACTACCGATGGTGCGCAAGTAAGGGATATGTTGGAACAAAAATTGCCACTGAGGGTAATTTGGACACGAAAAAAAATATGCTTGCAAAAGTAAAATGTGGTGCCAACAAAAGAGCCATCACACACAATGTAAGCATCCGATTAATTGAAAAATAAAGAAAGAAAAATATAAATTATGGCAAACGAAAAGCACATTTTTATCGGTTTAGGAGGATCTGGATGCCAAACCGTAACACAGATTAAAGAGAAGGTATACGCTAATCGTTACCCTACTCACACTGCAACCAAGTCACGTCTTGAAGCAATGAACGAAACCTATCGATTCTTATTCATCGATACGGATCAACGTGATATTGACCAGGCAAATAAAAATAACAGAAAAAGTTTTGAGGAGGGGAAAGTTCCTTTCATCAATCCTCAATCCGACCTTGTCAACCTCGGACTTGCCAATCCGCAAGCCATCTACTACGAGGCTACACAAGACACCTCTACACTGATTAACAAACGTATTCTTGAAGCTTGTTCTCCTGAACTATCCGTCAAGATCCCTGATCAACCCCTCGGTTTTGGCGCAGGTGCCTTCCGTATTAAATCGCGTATCGCATTTGCACACTCCCTAACGGACTTCCAAACCAAGCTTCAATCTGCGATCTCCGCCCTCAACGATGTAAAGACTGTGGGTGGCGAGAGCTGCACCATCTTCTACTGGGTGGTTGCTAGTTCTAATGGTGGTACAGGTAGTGGAATCGTCAACGACGTGCTCTATCACATCAACCAGATACATAAACAGATTGTCGGCGATGGAGACCCTCAACTGATTCTCATCATGTATATGCCTAAAGTATATATTGACTGCAATGCGACGGAAGAGAAATATGCTCTTAATGCATACGCTGTATTCAGCGAGATCCAAGCATTCAAAGAGATGAGCCAAAACAGAAATCAGAACACTGTCATGCACCGCATGGCCTTTGTCAACGACTATAACCTAATCGATAGCAAACGTAAGTATTGTCCTTTCTACTACTTAATCCCTATCGATATCCAAACTGACAAGGGTACTTCATTGGGTAGCACTCACGTTATGTATCATAACACGGCCGAGATGATCTACATATTGCACCATGGTGCAGGAGGAGAAACCTTCCGTTCTGATATCGACAACTATATGAATGATATCATGGAACGTAACCATGAGGACTTCCTCGTTCCAATGGGATATGTTCAACTTCATAAGCCAACGGATCAGTTCAATCGCTACTTCCGTGCTCGCTTTGAAAGAGATTTGCTCAGAACATGGCTCCTCAATGCTGAAGCTAAAGAGAATGCTATTCCTGAAAGCAAGGTGCCAGACCTCTACAACAAGTTATTCCGTGAACTATCTCACAAAATTCCTGGAACAATCGCAAGTCGATTGGTTGGAACACAACGAGATAACATTGATGCCGACATTCTAGATCCATCACTTATCAATGGTAAAGAAGAGTTACCTGCTACGTTAAAATTATCCAACGTGGAGAGCGAATTGGAAACTGTCGAAGCCAATGTCAAAGCGGCATCCATCAAACCTGAAGAGAGAAGCGCATACAAGCAACAACTTGTTAGCGGTGCATGGAAACAGGCGGAAGAGTGGATACGTGAACATGGTCTCATCTACGCCATCAACGCAGTGGATGCTGTACGTACACTCGTGCGCGACGAATATGAGAAGCAAGACAATGAGATGAACAGTAAGAAAGATGAGTTGGACGACAAACGTACAGAACTAGAGAAATTGGAGAAAGAGGCAGAGACTCGCTCTATTGGTGAAAAGATAACTAAAACCAATAAAGAGGATATCCAAGAATATCGGAACAAACTAGAAGAGTACGTGGACGATTATATCAGCTTTATCATCAAGAACTGGGCTCACGACCTACTTCGTGATTTCTGTAACAATGATAAAAGCGATGAGTTGTCAAAGTTGAAGAATCAACTCATGGTCATCAAAGAAAAGGCATCTGAAAAGAACGAACAAGCGGTTCGCTACTACGACAAACTTGCCACTGAATTTGGCAACACTGCCCTTGATGTCACAACAGTCTATTTGCCAATGCTGAAAGATATCTGCAACGGTAACGGATGGAAACCAAACAACTTCTTCAGTCGCTGCTACCGCAACATCATCCAAGCGGATGAAGACAGAGCAGAGACACCAAACCGTGAAGATATAACCAAGCTAATCAAAGAGGGTATCTACGACACGAAGAACGAGAAACGGTTGGAACAACTGATGGCCAACCAATACATCCTTATCCAGAAAGAGAAATCGGAGAAAGGAAAGAAAGAACAAGTAACCGAAGAGTGCCGATTCTTCGCCAATCCTACGTTGGAAGATCGCAAACCAGAGGCTATCATTGAAGACTTCGTTGAATACGCTCAACAGGTACTTGAAGTGGCTACTCGCGAAAACAAAAACATTCAGGAGAATTGGGCCAACAAAAAGGTATCTCACTTCTTCCATGATTTGCCTAACGAACAGAAAGATGAGGTTCGCAAGAGCTTAAGTCCTGCCCTCTTCTTCAACTATAACACAGCTCGTATTGAGGTTACCAAGAAAGAGGAACATTACGTCTTCGTTGCACAAGACAGAGACTTGGCAAAAGAGATGCTGGGATATGAAGAAGGCAACATCAAACACAGATATGTATCTGGTGGAGATGCCAATTCAGCCTTGGTATTGAAATCCAAATATGGTCTCTCTTTCAGAGATTACCGAATCTATGACAACATCGAAATGGTATACAACAACGCCACATTCCGTGAGAAATACCATTTCCACCACGACTTTGCCCAATTCCTTGGCAAGATCACACTCAACGACCTTCCAGACGAGGTTCTATCACAACATCGTACCTTTGTCAAGATGCTCATCTTAAAAGAATACGAAAAGGATTTGAAACCTCTGTTCTATGAAGACGAGTATGACCCAGAGTCATACGAGACCTCCATGTATCTTGTCAACGAGAAGAATGCCACTTCATTTGAAATCGCACGTCCTGAAGCCTTCTCCCTCTATAAAGGCGCACTCTGCCTACGCAAAGTGGAGAATGGTAAGAAACTATACGATGAGGTGAGTGGAGGTGATTTCAGCATTCAGTTCGAAGAATACTTCAAACTCTTCTACAACAGACGATATAGCGAAACACTTGACAGATTGTTGCAAGCCATCCTTCGTCAGAAGAAGACAGCCATGGATAAAGATGGACAGATTCTTCATAATGAAGATGGCAGCGCTATCGTATATGACGGAGAACAGATTCTAAAGAATCTCTATTCTGAAAAGAAGAATGAAGTGTTGAAGAAGATTGCCCTGAAAAAGCAACAGAGTACCACCGACGATGAGAGAAGATTGTATAATCTCTTCTATAACATCATACGTGATGAGTATGATACCGTACATAAATTCATCGGATAAAAAAAGAAGGAATGCTTCCACTTTGGATTATAGATTTAACCGATTATTCTGACCGACAGGTTCACTTCAAGAAACTTGTCAGTCATCTTTCTGGCGTACTCTTTCAGGAAGATGTTTCCGACTGGCTCTCCGACGAGGCATCCGAAACGAAACAATGGCTGTATGCGAAGTTTGACAATCCATTTGCCACCATCGATACTTCAAACCATGAAACGATGTCGCAAGCCATCTACGACTTTCAGGAAGCCATTGTCAAATCAGGACAGGAGTTTGTCAAAATGCTACGTCATTCTAATGTGGACGGCTCCATCACTGTCAACGTGTGTGTGCTTGGAAACATAACGGAAGAACTGTCTCAACAGATATTCCCTTCCATCGCAGTCATGTTGCAAAAGGAGAAAGGTCGTATTGTGCCCAACCACATACACCAAGGAATGGCCATTATCGGTGTTTACTTTATACCATCCAACATCAATAGTCTCAATGTCAATCAGAGGCAGAAAGTCTATCTTTCACTCAAAGAGATTGAAGTTCAGCATAACATTCCTTCCGTACGCGGATATGACCGTATGTTCTTCTATCAGGATGTACAGAACAGAACGGAGTGTTACTTCCCTCTTTTAGACGAGAAAGAACAAGCGGAATACCTCTTCCAATGTCTTGTCCACCTTTACTACGCATGCGATACCGTCCATCCTCTCATCAGTGGTAGTAGTTCGGCAGACCATTTCTACTTCTCAATGGGTTGTGCTTCTGCCTTTTTTGATACAGATGTACAGGATAAGATTGAAAAGGTGACAGTACACAACAAACTTGTTGAGATACTAAACAAAGAGGGAGATTTGGAACAAACCGACACAGATTGTCAGCTCATCAACTTTGATAAAGTTGATGCCGACGAGATCATTCAGAAATTCCAAGACATCAAATTTGATCTCTCTAAAGCGGTTTTAAAGGAGCCTTCTCCCCATCCTATCATCAACTTTGCCCATCGTAATTTAAAGCGATTATATTACGGATTATATCTTAAATATTACCCGATTAATTTCCGATTGAAGATTCTTGATGTGATTTCAAAGGAATCTGAATCCGTTCTGGAGGAAATCAGTGCGACACGAAAGCGAACACAAAACATATTCGCAGAAACCACCCTCCCTTCAGCCATTGAAAGACAGTTGTCAACCAGCAACTCCCATCTTGGCTGCATATCCAGAATCATTCGGAACTTGAAATATTTTAAAACAGAAATCGGAAAGATGAAAGGGAGGATAGGTACACAGATAGAACAAAATATCTGGCAATACCTCTTCTCTCACAATGTGCCTAAAAATCTAAAAGACGATTTTGAACGCTATCACGAGGCATACAGTGCAGACCGTGAAGGGAAAAAGAGAACGCATCACTGTGACGAGATGAAACAGACTGCTCTGAACGACCTAATCAACCTGCTAAAACAAGAGCCAACCTTCTTAGGTCGATTAAGTCGGTCATTCCTCGCCGGAATCGTTTTCGTGCTTGCACTCATGCCAATTCTAACATACGTTTCCAAATTCATATACGAATTAGGCGACGTGAAGGAAAATGCTGTCTATTGGTCTGCTTTCCTATTCCTAATTCCTCTTATCTACCAACTAATTAGCTTAGCTCTATATCATCGTAAAAGAAAGAAGAAAGAGAATAAGATTAAAGCTTACTATCTGCATGATGCCTATTCTCGCATTGCCAACCGCATAGAGACGGAGTCCAATTATCTATATGATAGCATGTCAGATTTGTGTGACAACTATTTAAAACGTTGTAAACTAATCTACAAAGATGAGCGACCACTCTCTACCAATAATCTCTATGAAGAGGCTGAACTCCCTATCACACTATTCAACCAACCACTCATTAAAGGTTCGTTTGCAGGAAACGGGATGGTGGATGAAACTGATGAAGATGGAAGAGAGATTTATGTACAACGTATTCCACGGAAAATCAATGCATTGGACGATGAGGATTGTCATCTGCTACTCCATACTTACAAATCAGAAGTAATGATTCTCTTCAGGAACATTAAACTACGAGAGAAGCATGACCGTAAGTTTGATGAAGAACTAGGCTACAATGTGTTCTTATCCGAAAAAGAGAAAGAAGAGGAGGATGCAAAAATATGGGAAGAGTGCCAAGCCGAATTCAATCGCCATTTGCGTGAAAGAATCGAGAAGGACCTACTCCCTCGCAAAAATCCAACCATTGGAGAAAAGATATGGTCCTATGCGGAGAAGATGGATAAGACTGATCTGCTCAGACCACTTATTCACGCAGCCGCCACCAATGGAGAACTGACCTCCACGTCAGATCCTGAATCGGGTGATGTGAAATCGAATAATCACAAGATAAAAGGATTGATGGAAGATGCGATGCCTCCTATCAGTACACAGTATCAATTTGACACACACAAAGAGCTGCTAAGGAAGTATCTGTTTGTCACCCGATGGAGAACCTTCGACACCCTAGCGATGAACCGTATTCTTCCTTCGGAAGACTTCGACATGGAGGTTCGTAAACAGAAGGTGAACCACGATTCGCTAGAACTCCATCATAACGAAACATCCTCTCTCATTCTATGGGCTATATGCCAGAATGACAACTCTAGTGAATGGTTAAAACTTTTTGATGCCACTCATTTCAGTGAGTCAATGAGTATCAGGGATCAATACACAAGTAAACTTAACATCAAAGACTAATAGCATGTTTGACGATATAAATAAATTCTATTTTTTTATAGCAATAGCAGGTATCACGTTGCTCTATTTGCTGATCCGTCACTTGCGACCCAAGACGTGGATCAGTGTATCCTTACCGGGAAAGACGCTTCGTAACGTAGGGTATCTTATGAACGGTGAAAGCGAGGATATATTGGAGATGAAGGTGACCAACGAGGAGATAAAAAGACCTGCTGCTCGTATCGTGACCAATGAAAACGACACCTCCGTGGTGTGGCTAGCATACGGCGATCTGGATGACGATGAAAACCAGAACGACTATCGGATGAAAGGGTATATCACCAAGGAGGGTTATATCTATAGACAGTTTCTAAAGAAGGATAAACCTGTGCTTGTCGGCTATACCGCCAGAGAGTCTAATCCAACGGAGCCAACCATCAAAGGGAAAAGATCATGGTACACGCTATGGCTCGACAGCGAACTCAACGTCTACCAAGGAGACCCAAAGGCGCCGGGCGATCCTGCACAACGTCGCATAGGATACGTCCGTTTATCAGGTATATCTTTCAAGAAGAAGGTAATCTCAAGAGAAGCGCAAGGCGGAGCAACAGCTCTGTTCTATCAAAAATACGGACCTAAGGAAGAAGGTGCCAATATCTATAAGGAACCTGTATATGGATGGAATGACACAGCACTAGTCACCACCATCATCTACAGTGTGCTGTTCCTGATACTCTATTTCACATACACTAGCATCTTAGACAGACCTTTATTAGGGAATGATTATACAGCTGCCTTTATATTAGCTGGATGTTATCATGCTTTGTGGGCTATCGTCCGACAAATTAAAATCGAATGCATCGAAAAATCCATCAGTATTCAACCACAGTTGGATATGTTGAATAAGGGATTAAGTCTGGGAAGATTCGACTCAGTGCTTGTCACTTTATGCGGATTATCCCTGTATTTCACTAGATTCTATTACGATTTTGATTTAATGCCATTGTTATATGCCATCATCTTTGGTGTCACTAAAAATGGATTAACCAGTTCTACCAGACGTCCATGGAAAATCATCTCCAACTATGAGGAAGAACTCAATTACGACGAAGAGGATGAGTTGGTAAAACCTTTTGCCGCCATGACTCCACCCCAAGGAGAGATGACACGAACCTACGACTGGGACCTCGATTCATCAACAGGCATCAAACTTCATGGAAACCTTGTCATCCATTTCTCCATGGAGCAATACAACAACTGCAGAAATGAAAATCCATATTTCTCACAAGGGATTGAAAAGACCAAACAAGAGTATGTCCAGGAGATGTTTGATCGGATGATTGCGAATCCTGCCATGACCGAACGAGTACGCTACATAGCCAGTTATATAAAGAATGAAAGTTCTCATGCAAAACTGGAGGAGAAAGACCGTTTGCAGTTTGCACTGGATTTTGTGCAGGAGCCAAACATAGACTTCATAATGGACAAGAACAGTAAGAGCATACAATTTGCTGCTGAATACGTCCGCTATCCCGATGAGACCCTTTATGATCAGGAGGGTGACAGCGACTGTAAAGCCATGCTAGCCAGCATGATACTTTTCTTTTTGGGCTACAACATTGTTTATCTCTCATCCAGCAAGCAGAAACATTCAGCCATTGGAGTGGAATTAGATAAAAATCCTTGGGTGGAAAATTATTCTGATCTCAAAACAGACTCAATAGTATCCGTTAATCATCACCAATATGTTTACTGCGAAACCACAGGCGATGGCTATCGTATCGGAAAACTAGTGAATGATATGAGAATAGATGATTTTGAAACACGAGTGGAGTTGAGACAATCATCACTCGAATTAGAAGAAGAGAATTATGAATAAAAAAATATTGACCACACTCACTTCCGTTGTGGGCGTTTTTGTTGTATTAGCGTTTTTAGTAGGTAAAGTATATAAAGAGGGACAAAATCGACCTCCTCTCATATATAGCGACATACCTGAAAGTACGTTAGACTTCATACTTAGACTTGCAGATCTTGGCGGAGACCTTGCAGGTGTGGAATTAGTGGTGAACGGTCCCTTCGATTGGGAAAACGAGAAAGATTTAGGACAAACAGACGAGAAGTGGTCGAGAGAGGAAGATGATTATTTTATCGTCTATTATAAAAAAGACAAAGAGGCCGAATGGCAAGGATATGCACAGAATGTGCTAAAAGCAGCCAACGATAATATCATGCCACTAACCCGCTTGATGGGTAAATACTATTACCCGATGGATATCAACGAAAGGAAGCTGCCTATTTATCTAACTACAACTGTTGATGAATACTTTGAAACAATATCCAGTATATCAGAAAAAGAGCAAGAGCCAAACAATTCTATAGGAATAACCATTTCGCAAATTGGTAGAGCAGGATGCAAATCTTCCATCGTATTGCACCCAATATGTTTCTCACCTGATGCACCCCCAACCTCTAATTATGTCTTTGTGTTGATGCACGAGATGAATCACTTTATATTACTATCATCTGTCGATTACTCCAAAGACATTGAATTATACAATTGGGAGATTGAAGGCATTGCTAACTATTGTGCAAGCGACTTCACCCATCTTCACGAAAAGATAGAAGATTCACTTCGAATTGAATACATAAAAGAAAAATGTCTCCTCACCGATAACTTCCCAGAAGAGATCATTGCACAATACTGGGCAGGAGAATCCTATTTCTACTATATGGAAAAAGCCCATGGCAAAAATTTCCTAAAGAAATTCTTACGTGAATCCTATACGAGGAGAACAAAAGAAGCATTTGCTGAGATGAAGATCAATCAAGAAGATGAACACACAGCTTGGGTAGAATATTTAAAGAAAGGAGGAGAGTGAGAAATATCCTATTTCTCACTACCTGTGATACGTAACTCCTCTTTGTCTTCCTTCTTAAAGGATATTCTCTCGAATGGATTCTTGATGTGTTTTCCGAAATCAGGCATAGCCCAACCGAAACCAAGCGAAGCATTTTCCACCTTTAGAAGATGAGACTTCACCTCAACAACCGTAAAGAACTTCGGTGTGAAGAAGAAACGTGTCACCAATTTGGTATAGAGTATATTCTCGATTAGATTTTCATTCTTATCACCCACCTCATTATACTCAGGCACTTTAATCTTGTTAAAGCAATAAACACCGACATGGAGTCCGACTCTTGCTCTATCCATAGTCAACTCATTGGCCAATGAAACTCCGGCACGAACCTTATTTCCAAATCGATCTTCCTTTATGAAATTATAACGTTTGTTGTATGTCCTCTGTGTTCCATCATAAGCACTGTTAAAGAAACCATCAGCAGTAAGACCCAAACGATATGCATTGGAAAGTGGTAAAAAAGCACCCACACTCAATGTTCCGTTTGGATAATAACTATCACCAACCTCCAGTTGATTAACACCCACAGTTGCGTATGCCTCAAGTGCTAAGATACGCTTTACAGGACGAGCCGGATGTTTTATAGGTAATGGCCACACATTAGGTGTATACTTTGCTCCCAATGAGACATCAGCCAACAAGGTGTTCTTAGTTCTTCTTGTCACATTACAATTATGAAGCACCATGCAATTACCACCCAAGGTGATAATCCACTGTGCAGCAGGTTTTCCATACCGCGTAGACAAAGCAAAATCCATATTGACACCTCCGACAAGAACACCTGTCAAAGGGAAATAATCATGCTTCTCTTCAGCCATCGGAATCTGTCCTGCCAATCCAGAACCCCACTTTATATTCAAAGCAAACGCATTCGTATGAACCACCGGATAATGGAAATAGGTAACAGCATGAACACTATTCCTCATATAATCCGGATCATCCATATTCAATAGGCCAACGGCAAAACCCACAGTAGGGAAATTATATGTATACTCCCAGTTGTGATTACCTAACAATGGTAACTCCATCGCCATCTCACCTCCAACTGCATTACCTTCACTCTTATCAAGTAACCAACCATATAGGCCTTCTGCCTTAACTCTAAATATTGTATTCTGTTGCGCTTTCATCGGAACAATTCCTACCATGAGGAACATAATTAGAAAGCCTGCTATTTTATTTTTCATCTTTTTCTTTATAAATGAACACTGCAAACTTACATAAATTTTATGTAATTTTGCGACAAAACGTCAAACAATGCGAAATTTAGTATACATATTCTTAATCATCCTCCACTGCGAATTCATTTCTGCTCAAACAAATGCCTTTGAGGCTTTTATCAATGCAGATAATCTTTCTCAAGCGAGCGTGGGATTTATGATGAAAGAGATTACGTCAGGAAAAGTAATCGCATCCTATCAACCTATGGTGTGCCGAAACCCTGCTTCTGTTACTAAAATTATCACAACGGCTACAGCCATGCAATTGCTTACCGACACCTTCAGATTCCGTACAAGAATTGAATACAGCGGTAAGATCGAAGACTCTGTTCTAATCGGTAACATATATATCCGTGGTGGTGGAGACCCTACTCTCGAATCGGCTTACAATCCTGTAAAAAATAGTTTCTTCTCATCAGTACTAGACACTATCAAAGGGTTGGGAATCAAAAAGATAAATGGTCACATCGTAGGAGATGCTTCTCTCTTTCGCGAAGATGGAGCTCCTTTTAATTGGTTGGTCGAAGATGTAGGTTCTTCTTACTCTCCAACGCCCTCTTCCCTCTCCATCATGGACAACTTACTTAGTTTTGTCATCACCTCCGACTCCACCGGATTCTCCGTGAGCAAGGTGACTCCCTACACTCCTCTGTTTCAACCTAAATTGGAACTGACTCAGCGAAAGGATATCCCTACCGGATGGCGATTTACCAAAAGTGATTTCTCATGGACACCCATCGTCAGAGGAAACTTCCCCATTGGAATATGTCAATTCTTAAAGACTGAATTGGCCGAACCTGCCCTCTTTGCTGCTGATTCACTGACAAGACTACTCATCCAAAATGGTATCGAAGTGGATTCTGCTGCCACCAGTACAAGATGGTTCCAACCTGATTCTGTTAGAAAAACATTCTTTACCTACCGTTCTGCCCCACTAAGGGATATCGAACGAATCACCAACCATAAGAGTATCAACCTCTTTGCTGAGAATATCTTCACCATCCTCGCTAAAAAGAAGGATAGTGCAACTGCATGCACCAATTGGGAAGCAGCCAACACCATCAGAAAATTCTGGAAAACAAAGGGATTGGATAGCAATAAAGTATTTCAAGTGGACGGCTCCGGTATGTCTATGAAAAACGCTTTATCACCACAATACATCGTCGACGTACTCTCTTATATGTACAACGATAGCATCTACTTCAAACCTTTCCTCGCCACCCTACCTACTGCCGGTAGAAACGGAACGGTCACCTCCTTTATGAAAGGTACAAAACTGGAAGGGAAAGCATTTATAAAGAGTGGTAGCATGGAACGCGTTCAAAACTATGCGGGCTACATCATTTATAATAATAAATGGTATGTGTTCTGCTTAATGGTTTCAAACTTCACAGGTCAACGCAGCACACTCAAACAACAAATGTCCTCACTCCTTAACGATCTGGTGATAAACGATAATAAACCGATCGGTGTCAAGAAATAATCATTTGGGGCCTTTCAACCGACTGAAATCAAACAAGATAGGTTGTCGATTACCATTTAAAATATAGGTTGAATCCATGTTCGTCAAAGAGATTCGACTGATAGACAGGGTTGTATCAATTACATCCGATTGAACATCTGCCATATCCAACATTGAGTGAAATACCACCTCAGAAGTGAGACACTTATCTTTATTGGCCTCTATATTCTGAACCTTCTCTGGATAACGACTTGCATACTCATCAGAATATACAACAAAAAACGGTATGCGTGCCTCATAGTCCGACACTACCAACGAACCATGCAATATCAAATCATGCTCATCATCAAACAAATTCTCACCATGGTCAGAAAGGAAGATAAGCGACCATACGCCCCCTCTCTGTTCCAATCGTTGAATCAATGCTCCCAAAAAATGGTCTGTATATTGGATTGAATTATCATACGAATTGATTATCAACTGCTTATTATCCCGATTAATCGATAAGTAATCCATATCATTCTCATAACAAGGTTGGTATATCTTATATTCCTCTGGATGACGTTGACCATACTTGAAATGACTTCCCAGAGTATGAATGACGATGAATTTCTTCGGTGATTTCATTTTCAAACAAGAATCCAATGAAGGCAATAAGTCCATATCATAGACAAACTTGGAATCACTTGTCGTGGCACTGAAATCACACGTTTCAATGACACGTTCCTGATAGGTGCTTAATTCCTGATCACTGATCCATGAGGTAGAGAAACCCACCTCAGCAAACGCTTCGCACAAGGATTTTTCAGAGTATGCTATCTCACTATGAAGAGCATTGGCGCGACTTAATATGATGGGAACCGAATTACTCGTCAGATTGGCTTGCGTTACAAGATATGAATAGGAAATCAAATTCTTCTGTCGCGATAATTCAGGTGTAGTGTTGCGCACATATCCATTGACACCAAAATTCCACCAACGGGCGGTCTCCCCTATCACAAGGATAGAAACCTCTTCTTCCTCACCCTCTTTCTTAGGCAGACCAAATGAGAAATCCTTCAACTTCTCCTGACTTCTCTTAATCTCCATTCGTCTTTCTATCACATCACCCGTGGCAATGTAAACATCAAATGGAAATATCTTTCGGAATTTGATTGTCATCATGTCCTTCATATCAATAAGGTTATCCTTGAAGGTTGTGTTCTCACTCGTCATCAGTTTGCGAGCTAACATAAAGTAGTAGACAGAGCCTATTAGAAGAAGGACAGGAATCGATATTAGAAGGATTTTCTTCAGCTTTTTAGAAAAGAATTCCTCATTTTTTATGAATTTGAACGTGATAAAAAAATAGGCGATAAAGACGATGACAACCACCAATGCGAAGACCCATATGGAGGAAAGAAGTTCCATAGCCTCTGTCCAGTTGGTGTTCAAGATGGTATCCATCATCATAAAGTCGGTCGTGGTATGATTGAGATACAAACTAGAGAGTTCGATAGGTGAAATCAGGACGCTGAAGATACCTTCGAGAATGAAATAGAGTTTCTTTTTTAGGAATAGTAAAGGAATAAGTACACAAACAATAGAGATCAGCAGGAACCCCATCTTTTTTACAATAAATCCTTCAAGATCAGCACACCAAAGTGAGATACAAAACGAAGGAAGCAGGATAACGAGGAAAAGGAATACAGTCAATATCCTCTCTGCATATTTATTGTTGACCATTCCCATAGATGAAAAATAAAGGTGGATTCACAAATTTATTTTAGCAAGTCAGGTCGCAATCTTTTCGTTCGTTCCACCGCCTGTTCATACTCCCACTCCTTGATTTTAGCCTCATTGCCAGACAATAAAATATCAGGAACTTTCCAACCTTTATACTCTGCAGGACGGGAATAAACAGGAGGAGCCAACAAGTCATCCTGGAAGCAATCAGAGAGAGCCGATTGTTCGTCGCTCATAGCCCCTGGGATGAGACGCACCACGGCATCCGTCATGATACAAGCAGCCAGTTCGCCACCCGTCAGCACAAAATCACCAACGGAAATCTCTCTGGTAATCAAATGCTCACGTATGCGATGATCAATGCCTTTGTAATGTCCGCATAGAATAATCACATTATTCAGGAGGGACATGGAGTTAGCCATTTTCTGATCGAACATCTCGCCATCCGGAGAGGTATAGATCACCTCATCATATGTGCGTTGTTCCTTCAGGTGAGAAATCAATCGATCGATAGGTTCTATCTGCATGACCATACCGGAACTAAACCCGAAAGCATAATCATCAATCTTCTTATGCTTATCCAGCGTATAGTCTCGGATATTGTGGACAACAATCTCTGCCAATCCTTTCGCCTGCGCTCTTTTCAAAATAGAATGATTAAGAGGGCTCTCCAACAATTCTGGGACTGCAGATAAAATATCGATTCTCATAATCTACTATGCTTAAAACTCAGACGAGAAGTGGAAACGAATCTTAGGGAAATCCGTTTGTGCCATTTGAAGGATATAACCGGAATCCGCCAAGAAGACATCTCTATCCTCCTTGTCCTTTGCCATATATTGATATTTACGTTTCTTGAAATTCTCCAATGCCTCAGGATCATCACTCTCAATCCAACAAGCTTTGTAGAGGTTGATAGGTTCCCAACGACATTTAGCGTTGTACTCGTGTAGCAGACGATATTGAATCACTTCAAACTGCAATTGACCTACCGTACCGATGATTCTGCGACCATTAAACTGGTTGGTAAAGACCTGTGCAACACCTTCGTCCATCAACTGTTCGATACCCTTTGCCAATTGTTTAGCCTTCATAGGGTCATCATTTTCGATGTATTTGAACATCTCAGGAGAGAAGCTTGGCAATCCTTTAAAATGTATGTTTTCACCAGAAGTCAGAGTATCACCAATCTTGAATGTTCCACCCGAATCAGGTAATCCCACGATATCACCTGGCCATGCCTCGTCGACCGTCTCCTTCTTCTGTGCCATAAAACAAGTAGGAGCAGAGAACTTAAGCATTTTATTATGACGTACATGTTTGTAATTCACATTTCTCTCAAACTTACCAGAGCATACTTTCACGAAGGCGATACAACTACGGTGGTTAGGGTCCATGTTAGCATGAATTTTAAAGACGAAGCCAGAGAAGGTATCCTCTTCTGGTCTCACCTCACGTTCAACCGTCTGAGTAGGTTGTGGACTAGGAGCTATTTGGCAGAAACAATCAAGCAACTCCTTCACACCAAAATTATTCAAGGCACTACCAAAGAAGACAGGAGCTACATTACCTGCCAAATACTCATTAACATCCAATTCAGAGTAAACACCATTGATCAGGTCGAGATCATCTCTCAATTGTTGAGCATCCTCCTCACCAATATGTTTTTCCAATTCCGGACTATTAATATCCGTAAACTCAATATTCTCAGTGACAGTCTGTTTACTTGGAGTATAGAGATTCAGTTTCTGTTCATATATGTTATAAACACCTTTGAACTTATCACCCTGATTGATAGGCCATGAAAGAGGACGAACACGAATGTTCAGCTCTTTTTCCAACTCATCCATCAAGTCAAAGGCATTGTTACCATTACGGTCCATCTTGTTAACGAAAACGATTACCGGAGTGTTACGCATACGACAGACATTCATCAGTTTACGAGTCTGCGTCTCAACACCCTTTGCGCAATCGACTACGATGATTACACTATCCACAGCCGTTAGAGTACGGAAGGTATCCTCTTGGAAGTCTTGGTGACCCGGAGTATCCAAGATGTTAATTTTGAATCCGTTATAATCAAACGCCATAACGGAGGTGGCAACAGAGATACCACGTTGCTTCTCAATCTCCATCCAGTCGGATGTAGCTGTTTTTTTTATCTTGTTTGATTTAACGGCACCAGCGATATGAATAGCACCACCAAACAACAACAATTTCTCTGTCAATGTAGTCTTTCCCGCATCTGGGTGACTGATAATCGCGAAGGTTCTTCTTCGTTTAATCTCTTCTGATAAGCCCATAAAATATAACACATTTTAGCGGGTGCAAAGGTAGTAAAAATAAATGAATTAATAGAACCCTCCTGAAATATGTATAAGGGTAATTAAGACGAGAACCCCGAAGGTTGGTCAAACTTTCGGGGTTCCATTATATATAAAAGATTTTCAACTTTATTCTTTCACAAAATCCTTATGGAAGAAATATGGAAGTGCTTGTGCGATGTAATGTTTTACATGTCCCCACCAATGTTCTTTCCCTTGAGCCACAAGATAATAGAAATTACCTTCGTTGAAGTCGGATGTATAATGGAAGTGTGACATCTTCTTCATAGCCTCCATCTGTGGATTCATGTTATTGTATGCCATATCATTTGTACCAGTAGCACAGAAAATAGCGAACTGATTATCCTCCAAACCTGAACGTTCAACCACATTATTCAGTTCCCTTGCCGCATCTTCTCCTGTGTTGCCATACCAATAGTTTCCACTTAGTGGCATATAATACCCCACAATATCCAAACAATTAGCAAAAACATTCCATACGGATAGCGAACCCATAGAAAATCCTCCGTATGCACGATGCATACGAGAGGTTTGCAAATCCTCTAACGAAGTACTCTCTGCATAGGTGGAATACTTACTCTCCACAAATGGAACCACACTCTCACGGAACTCTTTCCAGAAGGTGGCTGCCTCACACTTATTGAAGGTAGGTGTCACCACAATAGTTGGCTCAATATCCCCCTTATTAATCATATTATCAAGGACATTCTGGAACTTGATATCATTACTAAACAACGTTCCCTCATTTTCACTACCTCCATGCATCAAATAGAAGATATTGTATTTCTTATTCTTATCATATCCATTAGGAAGGTATACATACAACGTATTGGATCCATTGATTCCTGAATAAGTCTCTTTTATGATTTGCCCTTTTGGTCCCTGACTCTCAGACATATACGAATTCATATCACGGTAAGTCATGTTGGGATCATAAACGAAGTCGTCTGTCACCAACCCATTCTCCCCTATTGAAGGATCTTTAAAATTAAAACGAATACTGTCCAACAGTTTCTGTGTAGAATAGCACAACTGCTGATCTTTATAGGCATACGTAGCTGACGATTTAAAGACGATACTATCTAAGATTTCATCGGTGGCATAGACCACTTTCCCCTGTTGGAATAGATTTATCTTCTTCAACTCTACGTATGGTTCAAACTTAAACCAGTCTATATCAAAGAAAGAGTCGTCGATAACCAATCGTATGACATGTTTTCCTTCGGTCAACTCCTTCGTCACACCCGTCACCTCCTTATAGCTACTCCAGTCGCCCGTAGAACCAACCACCTTTGTTTTAGTTATCGCCTCACCATCCACTTCAAAATGAAATGCCGCATTATTATTATCTGTTGTAGCGAATACCGTATATTTATATTGAGATGTCTCTTTCACATCCACTGTGTATTCCAACCACTCACCCTTCACTGTCCATCCCAAGCAAGTTCTTCCATCTTCACTCTTCACATCCACACCTTCATCCAACCGAGCACCAGCACCCTGATTCTCTTCCTCTTCGTCATGGTAGGCATAGCCCTCACCACCTTCGTCAAAATTCTCTGCCTCAATCTTACCCGGAATTGTCGCCATCACACCCTGATACGGGCCTCTTGCTACAGTTGCGTCATCTGCCATACATGTTGAAACATGCACCATAATACCTAATACAATACAACTAATTCTATTCATATATAAAATTTTATGGTTTTTACATTAGGTGGGTTCTATAATCATCAACCCACAATTCTTACACTTTAAAAAGTGAATTTTATAGAGAAACTCACTCTTATTACAGCGCAAACGTATCAGTATTTGCATTATTCTGTATGAAAAATAGTCGCAATAAATAAAATATTTGTTGCACACAGGCGTTAAAATCGATTCACTGCCCGCAATCAAGAAAAAAATAACTAATTTTGCATTATAAATAAAGGTGGGTTCTAAAATTCATTTCGTGCGAAAAGCCCCGAAAAGTTTATAATCCACAACTCATAATTATTATTTAAAAGGTGAATTTATACACCTAGAATTATTAAAGCGAGACGTAATAGTCTGAAGTAAGAAATGAAAGCATTAGTAAGTATCATTATGGGTAGCACATCCGATTTACCAATCATGGAGAAGGCTGCCAAATTTTTAGAGGAGATGGAAGTTCCGTTTGAAATGAACGCACTCTCAGCTCATCGTACCCCTAATGAAGTAGAAGAATTTGCCAAAGGAGCAAAATCAAGAGGCATTAAAGTGATCATTGCAGGAGCAGGAATGGCAGCAGCCCTTCCAGGTGTGATTGCAGCGAGCACCACATTACCCGTTATTGGTGTACCTATCAAAGGAATGTTAGATGGATTGGACGCAATGCTCTCCATCATTCAGATGCCTCCAGGTATTCCAGTTGCCACTGTTGGTGTGAATGGAGCGCAAAATGCAGCCATTCTCGCAGTTGAGATGATGGCATTATCAGATGAAACTTTAGCACAAAAATTAGCTGCATACAAATCAGGTTTGAAGGATAAGATTGTAAAGGCTAATGCAGAATTGGCTGAGGTGAAATATAAGTTCAAAACTAACTAATAATCTATAAAAAAAGGCGCATAGAGCTCTGTGCGCCTTTTCTTAACTGAACATCATGGCAAACGTATACATCGGACTTGGATCTAACCTCGGAGAGAAAAAGAAAAACATCACCAATGCGACCATCATCCTTGGGTCCATCATGGGTGATATTCGTCTGCTTTCCTCTTTATACGAGACTGAACCTTGGGGATTTCAATCCGACAATGCCTTTGTAAACGCTGTTATTCTTGTCGAGACGGACTGCACACCGGAGACCTGCCTAAAAATGGCCAAATCAATCGAGAGGGAAATGGGAAGAACCTACCACCACCCAGGAGAGGGCTACGAAGATCGCCTCATCGATATTGATATCCTCCTATACGATGATGTCATCTTAAATACAGAATCACTTATTCTCCCTCACCCACTCTTACACAAGAGAAAATTTGTGTTGGAGCCCTTGGCTGAAATCGCACCAGAATTTATTCACCCTACACTGCATAAAACCATTGCACAACTCCTAAAGGAGCTAGAAGACAATGCTCATAAGAATATTTAAGGGTAGTTCGTTAAATTTACCTTTATTCTTTGACAAAAAACCATATAGATATTGAAAAATAAACTAACTTTGCCCCCACTAATTAGATCACTATGATATATTATCAGTCAGAAAATATTCCGATGCCTAAAATCGCCAAACGAAAGGTGAATGCATGGATTAAAGAAGTAGCTAGCAGACATGGCTACAAACTGGGAGAAATTACATACATTTTTTGCGATGATCAGAAGATCTTGGAAGTAAACAAAGAGTATCTAAAACATGACTATTATACAGACATCATAACATTTGACTACACCGAAGGGAAAGTTATCAGTGGTGACTTATTTATCAGCCTAGATACTGTAAAAAGCAACTCGGAAAAATTTTCCACATCTTACGAAGAAGAGTTCTACCGTGTAGTCATTCACGGCATACTGCACTTATGCGGCATCAACGACAAAGGAGTTGGAGAACGCGAGATAATGGAAAAACATGAGAACGACGCTTTAGCTATTCGTTCCCTATTTATATAAAGATGACAAAAAGAAGAGCACAAAAAAGAGAAAAATCCGCTAGCTTTAGGAAAAGAATCACCATTATCTTCTCCATTTTGGCAGTGTTGCTCTTGGGCACGTTAATTATTTACGTGTTCAAGCCACAACTCTTTCGTACTGCTTGTAGACGTATCGAACGCATTGTCATCAAAAATCCTCAATATAGTGACGTCGTTTTCCCTGAAAATGGAATCGTTGGCATTGATGTCTCTCTATATCAAGAAGATATTGATTGGAAGAATGTCTCTTTTAGGGTTAGTAACCTGACTCAGACACTCACGAAAGACTCCAGTGCCACCCCTCACAAAATCGATTTTGTCTTTGCAAAAGCAACAGAGGGCATTACAATCACAGACTCAAAATACAAAAAGAATAAACAAGGTGCTGAATCTCAGAATATTCCATTTGGTGCCTATCACTTCTTCTCCGTCACCTCAGACCCTGCTCAACAAGCAGCTCACTTCATCAAGACAGCCAATTTGACGGCAGGAAACTTTATCCCCGTCCTCGACGTAGAATACCAAGGAAACTTGTCTAAACAGGAACTTCGCAAACGCGTACTTGTCTGGCTGAAAGCAGTGGAAAAACACTATGGAAGAAAACCTATCATCTATACGTATGCCAACTTCCACGATGATATCTTCGACACAAAAGATTTCTCGGAATATTTCTTCTGGATGGCTCATTATGGCGTGTCACAGCCACGTCACGATTGCAAATTCTGGCAGTTCACAGAAGATGGCGTAGTCTATGGTATTACAGGTTATGTGGATGTAAACGTCTTCTTTGGGTCCCCAAAGGAATTGAATAATTTGAGGTTGAAGTAATCTGCTTTCCACATCATCTGTAATATTCAATGGAATGCATATCACAGATGATGATAATTTAAAACGGACAAGTATCTATTTCAAATCGATTCCCAATCTGAAGCCTGCATACCGCCAATTTTGATCATGTTCTGTTCCTGTTCTATATGCGTTTCTACATCCGTAGTATTGCAATTCAATAGATCCTCCTTTAATAACACGCATATCACGATAGACGCCTTTCGTTGAATCACCTGATATTGGATCAATTAAATCAGCCCCTGTATAGTATGCAAATTTATCACGAACCCATTCACTGGCATTACCAGTCATATCATACAATCCAATCTCATTCATTTTCTTTTGCGCAACTTCATGACAAACATATTTCTTATTCATGTCGTTATTATCCTCAATAGGTGCAATCCATCCAACTTCATTAGCATCATTGCTGCCAGAATATAGAAAAGACTTTGATTTATTTCCTCCTTTTGCTGCAAATTCCCATTGTGCCTCAGTTGGCAAATCAATCGTTTCATTAGGAGACAACTGTCCGCTGTTGTGCAAAGAGTCATTTAAGGCAGGAAGGAAAATCTCCTTTATACCATCCCATGTACACCAATTGACAGGAATTTGGTCTCCCATTCCATATGTTTTCCACCACATATCATACGAGTGATTATTTGTTACTGCATACCATAAAGCCTGAGTAACCTCTGTTTCACCTATATAGTAAGAAGAAAGTTTCACTTTGTGAGTTGGCATTTCAGAATCAAATGGATCCGCATAATAACCAGGAGCATCGGGATTAGTTCTCTGACTCCCCATAACAAAACTTCCTCCTTCTACTCGAATCAATCGAAACGATACCCCATTGACACTGAATGTTCGGATATTATCACTAACATTTTCTTGTTTATCACCATCTTTCCCCTCATCGTCATCATCCTTACAACTTAGCACACAAAATTGTAGGGTAAATAAAATACATATTACTTCCCATGGGAAATTCATCCATCTATTGATACCTATTTTTTCCATAACTATAGTTTTAATTAATAAAAAATCGTGTAATCACTTTATACTGAGTCCTAAACAATGCTGTATGAAATTAGAACCATTCACAAATATAAAAAACTTTTTTTACTATTTTTGTGCCAATACACCCAATTAGTAAAAGATGTTGAATTTATTCCTTTTTTATTGTTTTTTCGCTATAGTGATATATGTTCCCATGCCAGTGGAATTAACTATCACTGTATATTCAATTCTGGGGAGTATCATTTGCTATAATGTTTTCCAAAACAAAGCGCTGCACATACCAAGCGCAATAGAATCATTAGCGTTGCCTTTTTCTTGGCATTATCCTCTATCATCTACTTTTTGGTCAAAATTAGCGGAATGGAGATAAGCAACATATCTAGGTTATCTGCTGTGACATTTATACCAATAACAATTTTATTAGCATTTACTTTGCCAATATTAGGAGCTGAATTAGCTTATGGAATTTCTAAATTCAAGTCACAAATCAGGAGGGCTCTTACATACGCATTGATAATCAATCAAATATCACTGTGTCGTCATCGTTGTCCGAGTTGCCGGAAGAAGTACAACAGAAGGATTTCGTGGCAGCTAGGAAATATACAGAAGATTTGTATTGGAAAGTCCATAACGATAACCATCTCTATGTGGTCAAAGGTCTCATCGCCATCCTATTGTCAGTGTTGGCTACCGCATTGGAATATTTCCTACTCGGAATAGTGATGAAGAGGATACGGAGAAGTAAGATGGACAAATGCAATTCAACCTTATAAAGAATTGTATTCGGAATTTGTCTATTGAAAAAAGACCCTACCCTATCTTTTTTCACCTTCACAAAAAAATTTTTCATTTTTTTTACTATTTCTGTATCACAAAAAAATTATTTTATTCCCTAAGACTTTGGCTATGTAAAGAAAAACTCGTGTCGAATTGATATTAGTTAAAAACTTTATGACATTTATCAAAAAAAGTTTTCAAAAAATTCTGATTATCAGATACATAATTTTTTAAAATTCATTTGGAAGTTATTAGAAAGTTGTATAACTTTGCATCGTGTAAGGAAACAAACTAAGTCATAAAAGTTGAAAACTTACATTTCTAATAAAGACCCTAAATTGTGTTGTTCTATATATTTCGGAGTCAGTCTGTTGTGAAACAGGCTGTCTTTTTTTTGTGGGTATTCAAACAGGCAAAATTAAACCAGTTAACTTCACAGCCAACTGGTTCCAGATAAACAAACACTATTTATAATTTGTATTATTTAGGGTCCATACCAACAAATAGAACTATATGAAATATTGGGTACAAATGAACTTGTTCATTCCAAAAAACTCAAATATTTTCAACGAAAGGCTTATTTTATTCTGTGAAATTCAGATTTTATCACTTTAATAAAATCCCACATGATGTTTTACGGTGGAAAAGTTCTCTAGAAATTGCCTCATAAATTCTTGTATTCTTCACCAAAAATTACGAATATTGTATACCTCATATCCTCTATCAGTGATACTGAAGAAGTGACTGGGACTCATATACATAAACGGTGCGATTGATGAAAAAAACATTTATAACCAAAATTCCTGATCAACCAGGGTCTTTTTTAAAGACCGTTAAAATCATATCTGATTTGGGACTGAACATTACCCGAGTTAGCTACAACAATTCCATTGACACCAACACCTTGTTTATCGAAGTGACAGGCGAAAGCGACGAAATAAACAATGCCTACGAAATGTTGAAACACGATGGCTTCCTGTTCAAAGAGGACAATGGAAATGTCATCTTAATGGAGTTTAAAATGTTAGACAAACCTGGCATTCTCCTCCCTATCCTCGAACTGATTCATCAATACAACTTCAACATCTCATACATTAGTTCTCAAGAGAATAGTACGAATTACCAGTACTTTAGAATGGCGCTTTACATTGATAACCCATATAAGGTGGATGAATTTCTGAAAAACGTCACCTCCCTCTGTGAGGTTCGCATTATCACATACGATAAGACGGAGAAGAACCTGGATAATACCGTGTTCTACATCTCATTTGCCAATGGGGCTGCAAAAAAATTGGATCTTGACAAAGAAAATATCAGCGAACTGATATCAAACTCTAACCTTGTCATGCAGATTTTGGAAGAAAAAAATAGAAGTCCTTACAAAACATTCGAATACATCGCAAAATTTGCAGATTTATTAAGTCGATATAGAGGACTGAATTTTAGTCCCCGCATCACCTCCAAATGCTTTAAGGATTATACCATTCACTCCATAGAGCCAGAATGTGGTTCCAACATCTACATCATCGAGAATGAAGATGGTTACATATTTGTCGACAGCGGATTCGCCCTTTACAGAGATGAGATGGTCAAATTATTATCTGTGATGTTTGATAATTTCATGTTTAAAAAACGGGTACTCATCATCACACATCCCGACATTGACCATTTGGGATTGGTATCGCTTTTTGATACCATATACGTAAACCAACTTATGTACGAAAACTTCCAACTGGAGAATGAACAGCGCCCTAATTTCAGAGAGCAGTACAGGGAACATGAGCCATACGTGAAAATCAGTAAAATATTATCCAAATATACACCTCCTAAAATGGAGACTCTAACTGTGGTGGATGATCATATAGAGAGAGACAATGGAATGATTGGCGAAGCCGACATCCATCATCTTCATTTTCAGTTCTATAACGGAAATGGTGGACATAGTAAGGGAGAGATGATTATCACATTGGATAATATCGTGTTTACAGGGGATATACTCGTCAACCCTACCGGCTACACCAACGAACAAAAAGAATTCAATGAGTTGGCTCCTTATCTAATGTCGAGCGTAAACATGAATTCCAAATTAGCAAGACAAGAACGTGAGATGACCGAAAAGAGCCTTACTGATGACAACATTGTCTGCTATGGTCATGGCGCTCCTTATTGGGGCACCCATTAAAACTGATATTTCACCCATATGAGTCAGCAAGAGCGTACATACATAGCCATCGACCTCAAATCCTTCTATGCATCGGTAGAGTGTGTGGAACGAGGATTAGACCCTCTGACTACAAATCTAGTCGTAGCGGATGAGAGTCGGACGGAAAAGACCATCTGCCTAGCTGTATCGCCTTCCCTAAAGGCCTACGGCATTCCTGGTCGTGCACGCCTCTTTGAAGTCAATCAACGCGTACGAACCGTTAACCACGAACGAAGACAGAAAGCTCCTGGATATCGCTTAACAGGAAAATCTGCCTTCGACCGCGAGTTGAAGGAGCATACCGATTGGGAGGTGGATTTCATCATCGCACCCCCACACATGGCCTACTATATCACGTATAGTACCCGTATCTATGACATATATCTAAAATATGTAGCGCCCGAAGACATCCATGTATACTCAATAGATGAGGTTTTCATGGATGTGACAAATTATCTGAAAAGCTATAAGATGACAGCCAAAGAGCTAACCATCAAAATAATCAGAGATGTGCTTCAGCATACTGGCATCACTGCCACTGCTGGTATTGGCACCAATCTGTATCTGAGCAAAATCGCAATGGATATCGTTGCCAAACACATACCAGCAGACAAAGATGGCGTTCGAATAGCGGAACTGGACGAGATGTCCTACCGACAACAGTTATGGGACCATCGTCCCCTAACAAGCTTTTGGAGAGTAGGAAAAGGAACCGCCCAAAGATTAGAGATGTTCGGAATCGACACGATGGGGAAAATCGCCAGGTGTTCGGAGACAAACGAGGAACTGCTTTACCAACTCTTTGGTGTGAATGCAGAACTGCTCATCGACCACGCATGGGGCTGGGAGCCCTGCACAATTGAAATGATAAAGGCATACAGACCCTCGACGAACTCCCTAAGCAGCGGACAGGTCCTCACAAGTCCATACGAGTTCGACAAAGCATTGGTCGTCGCCCAAGAGATGGCAGACAATCTCTCGCTAGACCTGATTGACAAGCACTTGGTGACCGACCAACTGGTTTTATACGTCAATTATGACACCGAGAGTCTGACCAACTCCACCATCAGTAGTAACTACAAAGGTGAGATCGCCTCTGACTACTACGGCAGAACAGTACCCAAACCCGCACATGGTTCCATCAACCTCGAACAGAAGACCTCGTCAGCAAGGCATATCACAGAAGCGGTAACACAACTTTTTAAGCAGATTGTCAACCCTGGACTACTCATCAGACGTCTCAATCTGACAGCCAACCATGTGGTCAATGAGAATAGTCTCTCATCCCAAGCCAAGCCCATTCAGTTGGATCTATTCACCGACTACAAAGCAGAGGAGGAGAAACGACAGAAAGAGAAAAAACTATTAAGGAAAGAACGGAAAATACAAGAAACCGTATTAGATATCAAGCGGAAATTTGGCAAAAACGCCATTCTAAAAGGATTGAACTTCAAGGAGGGGGCAACAGCCAAGGACCGTAATCAACAGATTGGAGGACATAAAGCATAACGACAATGAATTACGACGATATCATCCACTTACCCCATCATGTTTCAAAGAAACATCCTCAGATGACGATGCTCAATCGAGCAGCGCAGTTTGCCCCGTTTGCTGCGCTCACCGGACATGATGCCGCCATTCAGGAGACAGCAAGGCTTACCTCCTCACAACGGTTATTGGATGATAGCGACAACGAGATCCTCGATCGTAAAATGTCCATTATCCGTGCCAAATTGGCAGAATCCCCCACCCTCACACTCATCTACTTTCAGCCAGATGAACATAAGAACGGCGGTGCATACAAAAGTGTCACCGGACAACTGAAAAAAATAGATGATTATCTTCACACACTGATCCTATCTGATGAAACCACAATTCCCATCTCCTCTATCTTTGAAATCGAAGGAGAAATCTTCAACAAGATGGATAGCGTCTGATTCTGGAATAATTTTCTAAAATCATAAGATTTTTTGTATCATTTTTCTAACAGCAAACCAATTTGCACACATTAAAAGATAATTATTTCAAATCACCTATTAATATTGTATATCCAAACAAAAAGAGAGAAATTTGTGTCACAAATAGAAAAAACATAAATCGCATATTAAAGGTGAGTCCTATAAATTCACCGAATAGATAAAAATTAGTAAGAATTGTGGCTCTATAAACTTTGCAGTGGATTTACTGAAAATGATTTTATAGAACCCACCTAAACGAAAAGGAAATGACAAAAAAAGTATTTTCAAGATTTTTATGGGCTGCCATTGCATGCACGACCCTTCTATCCTCATGCGATAAAGAAGAAGAGAGCAGAGATAGAGAAAGAAACACAGATGAAAGATATTCATGCTTAATCATCAATCAAGGTAACTACAGCGAATCTAACGGAAGTATCTCCATCATCAACAAAGATGAGAAGATAGAGAATCAAGTGTACAAAGAAAGCAATGGAGAACCATTAGCATCTATCATTGAATCTGCTGTAGATTGTGGTTCAACTTGGGCATTGTTGTGCAACAACGAAGACAAAGTAGAGATTATCGACAAGATAACATTTAAGACTAAAGCAACAATAAAAGATATTCCAACACCACGTTACGGAGTTGTAAGAAAAGGATATCTATATGTAACCTCTGTAACAGCATGGGACGGATCCAATGGTTTCGTATATCAAATTGACTTGAGCAATAACACCGTTGCGAAAAAAGTGGAAGTGCAAGGTATTCCAGAGGGCATTATAGCTCAATATAACTCTTTGTGGGTAACTACCACCGTATATGGTTCTGCTCCTTTTGTATCTCGTATTGAACCAGAAAAAGATATGAAGGTAACCGCCTATCCATACACTGGAACAGAAGCAGGATTGGAAGCAAAACACCTTGCAGTGGATAAGAACGGAACAATCTGGGTTTCCCTTTCTGCATACGCTTCAACCAGTGGTGTAGCAGCTATCGACACAACTAAGAAAGAGATTAGCGCCCTCAATGCATTAGATGGATTCATCTATTCAGGCCACATATATGCATCAAAAGCAGGTGATAAGTTGTATTACATGACAGGCACTGGTAGCGGTGCTGCCGATGATGTAACAACCATCAAGACATTCGATGTAAAAAGCAAAGAGGTGGCTACAATCGTAAAAGGTGCCGGATTCTATGGCTTTGGTATAGCTCCTGACGGAGAGATTTACACAGCCAATGTATACGGATTTACGAGTAACAGTACCCTACAAATTTACGACTCCAGAGGAACTCAGATAAATGGAGACAACGAATTAGTAGGTGTTGGAGCATGCAGATTCCTTTTTCCAAAATGGTGAAAATAAAATAACTGTTTTTTCAGTGGATGTCTTATGGCATCCACTTTTTTTTCGTCCAACAAGAGTCTTCTGTCGACTTGAGAATTTTCTCAAATCACTCCGTTTTTCCACAAAAAAAAGATAACTTTGTATCAAGACCTAAGGTGAGTTCCATAAACCCACCCTATTTATAACCTAAATATAAAAACCATAAGGGAATACTATCAAAAACACTGCAAAGTAACACATAGAAATTCCCGATAACTAAACGGCAAGAAAGATGAGGAATAATGTAGAGATTATAACGATCGGAAACGAGCTGTTGATCGGACAAGTCGTGGACACAAACTCTGCATGGATGGGAAAGGCATTAAGCGAAAACGGATTTTCCGTCAATCAAATTACATCCATACCTGATGATAAGTCACACATCCTAACAGCAATAGCCAATGCATTTAACAATGCAGACGTCGTTATACTGACAGGAGGATTAGGTCCCACGAATGATGACATCACCAAGACTTCCCTATGTGAGTTTTTTTGCACAGAGTTGGTTTTCGACGAACCATCCTACGAAAATGTAAAACGCATTATTCATGGGATGTCCAAGGAGATGGACAATGAGCTAAACCGACAACAGGCGATGGTTCCACAAGCATGCACACCTATTATTAATAGAGAAGGGACGGCACCCATTCTTTGGTTTGAGAGGATGGATAAGGTATTAGTATCGCTACCAGGAGTTCCACATGAGATGGAGAGTGCTATGACCAAAGACGTCATTCCTCGTCTAATAGAATTTTTCGAATGCCCCTCAATACAGCAGACCACTCTGATTGTGCATGGATATGGAGAATCCGCCTTAGCGCTGAAGATAGCAAAGTGGGAGGAGCAACTCCCTACGAACCTCAAGCTTGCCTATTTGCCACAAGGCAGTTACGTAAAACTGCGCATATCAGGAGAAGATGCAGACAAGGAGACTCTAAGGAAGAGCATTGATAAAGAGGTTGAGAAGCTGACGTTAATACTAGGGGATGCCATCATGGCCTATGAAGACATCGAACCAGAAAAAATTCTCACGAACCTATTAAAGAAGAAACAATTAACGATTTCAACAGCAGAAAGTTGCACAGGAGGAACGATAGCAACCTATCTATCCAAGCATCCAGGCAGTTCTAGTTTTTACAAAGGATCCGTTGTCTCCTATTGTAATGAAGTGAAACATAATGTTTTGGGAGTAAAGGAGGAGACATTAGAGCGAGTTGGGGCTGTCAGTCAGGAGACCGTTGAGCAGATGGCGCAAGGCGTATGTCGGTTGCTAAATACGGACATAGGCATATCCGTTTCAGGCATAGCCGGGCCAGACGGAGGTACCGAGGAGCAACCTGTAGGAACAATATGGATAGCCGTATCAGATGGAACGCGAGTCGTATCGAAGAAGCTTCAGTTAGGAAACAGTTCCCGTTCGAGGAACATTGAAAAAGCAGCAATGGAAGCAATTTTTTTAGCAAAAGAATTTGCAGAAAATAAAAAATGATTGTACCTTTGCACCTCGTAAGTTTGGAGAAAATTGGTGAATTTGAAGAGCTTACGAAGAGAAAAAGAAAGGTGGCATTTAGTTAGTTTTCTGATAGTTACGCTGCTTCGAGAGAAGATCAGAGAAGAAAAATGGGATCCTTGCTTTAAGAGTAATAACTTTAAGATTTTATACAGCGATGTCAAAAATTTGTGAAATTACTGGTAAAACAGCATTAAATGGAAATAATGTTTCTCACTCAAAGAGAAGAACAAAGAAAACATTTGATGTAAACTTGTTTACAAAGAAGTTCTATTGGCCAGAGCAAGATTGCTGGATTAGTTTGAAGCTATCTGCTAAAGGTCTTCGTACGATTAACAAAAAGGGTCTTAATGCAGCGTTAATAGATGCAGCAAAGAAAGGTAACATTTAATGGAGGACTAAGAAATGGCAAAGAAAGGAAAAGAAAATCGTGTGCAAGTAATTTTGGAATGCACAGAGCACAAAGATAGTGGTATGCCTGGTACTTCTCGTTATATCACAACAAAGAATAGAAAGAACACTCCAGACAGATTGGAATTGAAGAAATACAACCCAATCTTGAAGAGATACACTATTCACAAGGAAATCAAGTAATTTAAACTTTTAAAGGAATAGATTATGGCAAAGAAAGCAGTCGCAACCCTCCAAAAAGGTGAAGGTCGTTCTTATGCAAAAGTTATCAAGATGATTAAGTCCCCTAAAACAGGTGCTTACTATTTCGATGAGAAAATCGTTCACAACGATGATGTAAAAGCTCATTTGGCTAAATAATTTTTACAATTATATTTTTGGAAAAGGCGTTATTTTATAACGCCTTTTTTGTTTTTGAACTAATAAAAACAACACCCCTCCCATCTTCCTGATAATCAGAAGATCTCTCAATCAGTCCAGAATCATATCATCGTATGATTTCCTCTTATACTTGAAATAATCGTTATTGTAAAGGATATTGCAATCAACGACAGCAAGATTATAACACTTGCTGTCGTAGGAATTTTTTGTAAACTACATCATAGCTTGACTCAAAACGGATATACTCCCTCGTTGGCACCTTTTAGCAGACCTTCCATGGCCCTTTGGTTTCCAACAGTGCACTTATCACGGTCGATCACACTTTTTGACCCGTTCGGAGTATCCCATAGTACAGGTACTATACCATAATTCTTTGCGGTTTTAGTCAGAAAATAGTAGTAGTTTGCGCGGCATTCCTCAAACTTGTCTTGCCATTCAGCGGATAGTTCCCGATTCATGATAGCAAACTCACCCATCACAACAGGGATGCCTTTATCGACAAATTTCTCTTTGATAGCAGAGAACTCCGAAATAACAGTTTCTTCCGTGTGCCAAGAACAGGAACGATTCACTCCATTCACGATTATATTCTGGTAATCCTTGCCCCAAAACCAATGAGCAGGACCCCAATCGGCGTCTTCCTCCATCAAAGCATAAGTATATGGGTAGTAATGAAACTCCATCAATAGACGGTTTGGAACAACATCTATCGGCATATAATCATATTGCACGGCTTTATCAGCTGCCGTTCCCGCACATTGAATGACAAGGCAACGCGTTCCATTATAGCCTCCCGTGGCGCGGACCGTGTTGACAAAAGTTTGATGATATGTCTTGAGGATGGCAGCTTGCTCATCATTTTCAGTATCTGGCTCATTGGCACTGCAAAACACCAAATGATCATCATAGTTTTTGAAATGGGTGGCAATCTGTTTCCATAAGTTCTCCTGCGTTTTGTTCACAGATGATTGTGAGGCCGCATCAACATGTCTTTCCAGCCATCCCCCATCCCAATGAATATTCAACAACACATAGAGATCATCTTTCATGCAATAGTCCACCACCTCTTGTATTCGATTCATCCACCATTCCGGTATAACACCGCCATTCGTCTCCGCATAGGTGTTCCATGCCACTGGAATACGAACGGTATTGAATCCAGCCGCTTTGTAGGCGTCAATTATCTGTTGCGTAATTTTCGGACTACCCCAACAGCTTTCATTGCTGGAGGTCGTGGAACAGCCAACTGATTCGAACGTGTTGCCAATATTGCAGGCCAAAAACATCTTTGAGGCCAACTGTGTAGCCGTTGTTTTGAGTACAGTATCAGTTGGATTACTGGTGACAGAGAACGTTATGCTATCAACATCAGTTATATTGTATTGATAGACAGAGCCATTTTTCTGCCATACATTAATAGAATTTTGAGCTGAACATGTAGCATACACACAAATAGCACAAATAAACACACAAAAATTTTTTAGTTTCATAATAGTAAATTTAAGAGGATTTTATGATTCAGTTTTCAGAATTTAAGTCCAGTTTTACAATCTAATATTCATGCAGAACAATTCGTACGATTATTCAACCGTAAGGCAAAGGTATAAAATAATTTTAAAAATGAATCTTTGAGTTTCAAATGATGAAAAAAAGAGTGATTCCCCATCAGGAGAATCACTCGCGACTAAAGTTATACCAAATTAGAACGACATAGATAATCCAAGACCATTCCCTTTAAAATTCATTTTCATTTCAAAAGAAGAATTCTTTGTCGCACAGTTTTCATTATAAATATTAATAGATTTCTGTCTACATTTTGATCCCGAAATAAGGAATGGTATGGCAGCTATATCAGAAGAAAGGCCTACTATCAAACAAGCAGTTCGAATAGCTCCTGCAGTCACATTTGTATAATTAGAGTTTGCGTACCGAGAACCTGCAGCAATACTTATTATACAACATGTCACTCCACAAAAGGCAAATGTATATCCTGCAGTAAGTTTCATAGTACCATCCGCCCATTTGTTATATGCTGTAGCACAATTATCCTTGAGAAATGCTTCAACATCTTTCCTTGTCATAACTTTACCATTCATTTCATAATTTGATTTGCCAACAATTATCGGATATAAAATATTAGTATCCATAGTATTATCATTGTTCGCAATGGAACCCATAGTCGTATTATTATTTGTTGTATTATTTTCAACAACTTGTTCATCTTTCGTCTGTTCTTTCTTCGTAAACGACTCCACTTCTCCATTTTCGTAAATTACAGTACTTACATCTGAAATACTAATAGTAAAAGTAGGCCCTTTAGGATTACTTAATTTTTTATACTTTATTTCATCAGAAGACACCTCTAATATTTTCGCCTCTACTACATCTGCATTTTTTTTAACAATAACATCTTTTGCAGAAATAGAACAAACTGCACACAATAAAAAAAATAATGATAAAATCTTTTTCATGATTCATAAGTTTTTTGTGATTGTTCCTCCCTTAGAATCACGATTAATAAAAAAGACGTGGGAGTTCTACATTGTCACTCGTCCCACGATTCGAGGCTCTCGCATGCCCATCAAGTCAGAACGAGCAACGCAGAAGCCCACGCCAGAGAATATATTTCACATGCATCTGCATGTTAATACATCCACCACGTAGACATCTACCGTTGCCTTATGCATGACTTGATTAGTGAATTTGCGAGATTCCGAATCGTCAAACACAAAGCGTCAAGTAAACGCCTTAAAAATATGTCATCCACTCCTTTCTTCTATACGAAATAAGGAATCGATGTTACAAATATATAGGTTTTATTAAACAAAATCCTATCAAATGCAAAAAAAGACAAAAAAACTCTTCTCAAATATATCCTTCGTGTTTTCTTATAATCTCATTTCTCATAGTCTGTCTGATTTATTTAATTAAATAAAACAACCCATTTTTACATTCCTACGATATTTTTTTAATATATTTGCATAACTTAGGCAAACAAGAGGAATGAAAGTGCGAATTAAAAGGATAAAATTACTATGTATTACGCTATTGTGGGGTGTCTCCATAATGGTCTTGTCGGGTTGTCAGTCAAAACCCAAAGAGACCATATCCGCACCTGTTGATGCCGATTCCGTACAATCCATCATAGATATAAAACCGGAAGTGATAACTTACAACTACGACACCGTATTGTATGGTAAACACTCAAAAATGCTCCGTTTCGGTCGTAGCACTCGTAGAGATTCCTCTACGATCACCGACACTATCTTCTATTCCCTAAATCGTAAGGAAACACAAGATTTCCGATCATTAGACCTCCAAATGAACCTGCTACAAGGTCCTGTCAAAGCTATCTATATTAAAGGTCGCTCCCTAATCAATAACAAGGCTATCAATGATAGTACCTGGAGACTGGTCTATAAACCCTTTAGCAATGCTGAATTCAAAAAAACCGACTCTACACGATTTGATATTTATGGTAAACTAATCACCGGGAACGTCGTATATAACAGCTGGCAAATCAACGCTAAAACAAAAGCAAAAGTGAAACGCGATGCCTTCGGCAATATCAAAGACGTTATAATAGATGCGAAAGAATATGGCACCTTCGGAGGTCGTTACTTCTACGACGCAGAGGGATTCCTAAAATATTACAATATTAGAGGTTGGGAGGATGGCTATCGACTGACAAACAACATTGAGAAAGGCGCCCTAAAATCATACGAAATGGAAGGTATCAGCGAAGGGGAACCATACATATACAAACGTTTCTTCTCTATAATCGACACCGATCAATATGGCAACTGGACCATCCGTGTTTGTACAGAACATTACTACCCTGGAAATCTATACATACGTGAAGGTCAGGAGAACGAAGACAACAAATGGAACATCTCTGAAGATGATGCCGAATTACTAAGTAATGTGGCTGAATGGCAACACAGTCTGGATAAAGTAGGTCCCGTCAGCCAATTCGCTGTCTTTGAAGACAAACCCCAAAAAGTAAGAAAATGGGTTGAACTACGAAAGATTGTCTACTATTAAAGATAGATCCTATAAAATCTGCCCTAATCAAAAAATTTGAAAAATTCTGATACCTCTGCCATTATTTGGCGTACCCTTTTTCTATTTTTGTAGATGTGAATTAAAAAATCAAAAGGATATGGTGAATAACGATAGAGGACAAAGTCTAATTAGTAAATATGTCTGGATAATAGAAACCATCTATCGCAAAAAAAAGATCTCTTTCAAAGATCTGAATAAAAAATGGGTGCAAAACACAGATATCAGCAGAGGTGTGGATCTTCCCAAACGTACCTTTGACAACTGGCGGTATGCGATCTGGGATATGTTTACCATCAGCATCGTCAATGAGAAGCATGGTGAATACTATTATTACATCGAGAATGAAAAGGATATCAGCAAGAATGGACTTCGATCCTGGCTCTACAACATCTTCTGCGTAAGCAACGCTTTGGCGAACAGTCAGAATATCAAAGATCGTATTTTACTGGAATATGTACCATCCGGTCAGGAGTATCTCCAACCCATCATTGAAGCGATGAAAGAGAACCGAGTGCTCAATATGACCTATCACAGCTTCTGGAAGGATGAAGAGAACAAGTACGATGTACAACCCTATTGTGTTAAGTTGTTCCGACAAAGATGGTATATGGTAGCACAGGGCTCCTACCATGATGGAGAGCCAAGGATATACGCCTTAGATCGCATTCAAGAGCTAACGATGAAAGATGAGACCTTTGAGATGCCAAAAGATTGGAATGCAGAGACATACTTCGATGGTTGTTTCGGTATTATCACCAACCATCATGTAGAGAAGCAGAGAGTCAAGATAAGGGCCACAGCAAGTCAAGCCAATTATATACGCAGTCTGAAGATACACGAATCACAAGAAGAGACAGAGCGCAACGACGAATACAGTATCTTCACCTTTGATCTCCGTCCCGAGTTTGATTTTCAGCAGGAGTTATTGAAGAATGGAGAAGGAATAGAAGTGCTCGAGCCCCTCTGGCTTCGTGATGAGATGGCCAAGAAGATAAAAAGGATGTGGGATAAATACAAAAAAAAGAAATGAAAGATTTTGCAGCAATCGATTTTGAGACCGCCAATTACGAACGCTCTTCTGTCTGTTCGGTCGGAGTTGTTATTGTACGAGATGGTGAGATCATAGACTCATTCTACTCGCTTATTCAACCGGAGCCCAACTATTATAATTACCGGTGTTCTCTGGTGCATGGGTTATGTCAGCAAGACACAGAAGATGCGCCCGTATTTCCTAAAGTATGGGCACAAATAGAACCACTCATAGAGGGTTTGCCGTTGGTGGCTCACAACAAACCATTTGATGAAGGATGTCTGAAAGCAGTTTTCAAAGTCTATCAGATGGACTACCCCGATTATGAATTTTACGATACACTATGTGTATCCCGTCGGGTCTTTCCCCACTTGGAGAACCATCAGCTACACACTGTAGCCGCTCAATGTGGTTACAACCTAGAGAACCATCACCACGCATTAGCTGATGCGGAGGCTTGTGCTTGGATTGCTAGGGAGATATTGTGAAGGAGGTAGCTCCCTCATCAGCGAACAATAACAACTTTCGCCACATTTCCTGTCTTCACTGTATAAATACCTTGGTTCATAGGAATACTAATAATGTGCTGACTACATTGCTTGTGACCAATCAATTGACCATTAGTAGTATATACATACACATCACTCGCAGGATTTTCTATGACGATTGCGTTCTCTGTTCCGTAAATCCTCACATTATTAAGAGTTGAAGGATTCAATCTTAAGTCAACGGAGTTTGGTGCGGAGAGAGCGCCCCACACTACATTGCAATTATCTGGGTTCCATTTACTTCCCCATCCTACTAGTTGTTCCTCTGCCCGACAATAAATAGCATTGCTTATGGTCGTATCACTCAACCCTGTACTATCTTGCTTAGTCATCATCGTGGAACATCCTTTAAAGACGTCCCATTCCATCTGTTCTACAGAGGCAGGAATATAGACGGAGGTGAGGTCGTCACATCCACAGAAAGCATACCAACCTATCGTAGTGACAGTATCTGGAATAATAACCGATCTCTTCTTTCCAATATATGCAGCAATTGTTTTTCCATCAAGAGAATAAACAAAATCACCATTGATGACACCTAACTTTAAATCACCATCACTACCCAACCTAAGAATATCTTTTATGTTTGAATTCGGATCATCTAAGACAAATGTTGTTTTGGGGGAGAACCAGCACTCACAATCAATCCATTTCAATGAGCTAGGCACTCTCATAACCGCAATATCATTATCATGGAAAGCACCAAATCCAATTCCTATAAGAGAATCAGGGAAATACAAGTATCTGCCATTGCAATTATCAAATGTACCATATCCATATACTACTCTACATCTTGGATGGATTTCAAGGGAAGAAACATCCTTTGTTTTGGTTTCCATCAATATTAAGTATGGGTTTTCTGCATTGCCAATATAATATGCATTCCCATACTCATTGTAAATCTCCTCATCATAACCACCATCAAAGAACCAAGGATTATTACATCTCAACGATTCGAGCAGAGTATCGGAATTTGGGATGGATATTGCTTTCAAGTGACCACATGCTAGCGATGCAAAGCCCAAATAAGTAACTGATTCTGGTATTTCCAAGGAAGTAAGTGAAATGCACCCATGGAATACACCATCGCCAATAAAAGTAACGGAATTAGGGATTTCTATGGAAGTCAGTGAGCTACAATCCTCAAAAGCATTATAAGCAATATAGGTGACTGTATTAGGAATAATTAAAGACTCCAAACTAGTACATCCACAGAATAAAGAATGTTCAATCCTTCTTAATGAGTCGGGAAGGGTAACAGAAGTTAGACTAGAACAGCCATAGAAGGCAGAATTTTCGATGGAATCGGCAGATTTAGGAATAGTAACAGACACCAAACTCCGACAATCTCTAAAAGCTTCTTTCTCAATAAGAATGACAGAATCTGGGATTACCACAGACTTCAATTTTGAGCATTGGCTGAATAATTGGTCGGGAATCTTTTTTAAGGAATTAGGAAGTGTCACAGAAGTTAGATTAGCACACAATTTAAAGGAACTTCCATGAAGATCTGTAACTGAATTAGGGATGGAAACGGAAACTACTATGTTATTCTTTTGGAACACATCAGCACCGATCGTTTTAACATGTTCTGGAATAACAACGACAGAGTCTGTTCCAACATAACCAATTAGGTTTTCTTTTGTTCTATCAGAATAAATAAAGTCACCATCGTAAACAGTACTAAGGCGATTTTTCGCGCCCCATGGTCCCCCATTAGCTTCTCCCGCATATACAATGGTATTAATGCCTGCAAAAGCATTTCCTTGAATAGTCTGCACAGATTCGGGTATATAAAAAGGCGACAATTTTGAGCAACCTTTAAATGCCTCCTGTTCAATGAGAGTCACCGAATCAGGGATTGTCACAGACTCCAAGTTGGAGCATTGATTGAATAATTGATTAGGAATTTTCTTTATAGCGTTGGGAAGTTGAACAAATGTTAGGTTGGAACACCATTTGAATGAACTTCCATAAATGTTTGTAACTGAATTAGGGATGATGACAGAGGTGATTTCTCTGCACTGTGCGAAACTTCCGACCGTAGTGACCGAATACTCCACTTCGTCGTAAGTAATCTTCTCAGGTATGACAACTTCTCCCGATATGTTTCCATTGGCTGCGGAGACATAGACTGTGTGTGACACTGTATCTATCTCTGTATATGATAGTCCATCAACCACAAAAGAATTAGCCATGGAAGGCATTTCCAATAATGCAAAACCTATGAGCCATACAAATAGACGAAGATTCGTCAAAGAGTTCATCTTCTTTGGTTTATTGTTATCCATATATCTTAGTTTATAAGTTGAAAATTTATTCCAGTCAAATCGATTATGACAAAATTAGATATATAAATTGAATTTACGCATCCTTTTCACAGAAAAGAGATGATCTCAAATAAAATCACCTAACCCTATTTTTTCTGCGAAGTCGGTGTCACTCCATACAACTCCTTAAATCTTCTGCTAAAGTATGATGGGTCATTGAATCCAACTGAATAGGCTATCTCACTAATCGGCATATCTCCTTTCTCCACCAATCTCTTAGCCAATGAGAATCGATATTCTGACAAAATCTCTATCGGACTCTTGTTGGTCAACGATTTCAATCTACGCACTAAGGTCGATTTACTCATTCCCATACCCTTAGCGATGTCATTAAACGAAAATTCTGGATTCTTATAATTCTCTTTTATTACCTCCATCAATCTGTCCAACAATGGATTGATATCGTCTTTTGGTACCTCTTTCTCCTCTATCGTCCTTGATAGCATCTGAATCTGCCTCTTCTGCTGCCAACTCAAGAAGTTGACAATCTGCATCAACAACTCATTGTCCTCAAATGGTTTAGCAATAAAACTAATAGCTCCTAGAGACATACTTTGTCGACGCACCTCAATATCACTCTTAGCAGATAAAAAGATCAATGGAATATTAGCAGACAATAGATTCCGTTTCAATTCCTCATACATCTCCATACCATTCATCTTCGGCATTTCAATGTCACTCACTATCAAATCTGGTATCTTCTCCATGGCCAATCGTACGGCCTTTTCTCCATTTTCTGCTTGATAGACAGTCACATAATTGGATAATAACTCACTCATATGAGACAATATCAACGGATCATCATCCACCACCAATATCGATTTACCTTGCAACAACTCATCGTCGCTAACCGTAACGGGTACTTGATTGTCTGAAACACTCTCGTTTACTCTCTGCTCCTGTGATTTAGGGAAATAAACAGAGATATCAGTACCCTCATTCAGCACACTCTCTATCTTAATTGTACCATTGTTCTTATCAACAAAGTCTGTCACAATCTGGAAGCCTAATCCAAATCCCATCTCATCCTCTGTTCCTTTAGTAGACACGTGGTTATATCCCTTCAATATATTATCCCTTTGATCTCTCGTCATTCCTATACCCTGATCAATCACACGTACACATGTCTCCTCCAGCGGACCATTCTCATCATAGTCATACACCTTCACCGTGATACCCTTTCCGACAGGAGTGAACTTAATCGCATTGGTTAGCAAGTTACGCACCACTGTGGATACCATACGCGGATCTGCATAGGTCTGGTTCTGACACTCCTCTTCAACTGTCAGTGTGATATTTTTCTCAGATAACAAACCATTTAAGAAGGAAACTGTTTCTGACACCAAGTTCGGCATATCAAAATTTTGTGGCTGAAAGGTCATCTCCAGACCCGACTCGGCCGACCACTGCAACAGTTTCAACATCTCATTCTGCAATGACTCAGATTCTCTTGTCACATTAGAGAGGATGGTCTGTTGCTCAGATAAAGAGTATTGTTTCGTCAAAAGCCTTTTCAATGAGGTAACAATGGCAAACATCGGATTTTTAAGGTCGTGACCAATCACAGAGACCAGCTGATTCTTTTCCTTTAACGATTCTAGTAATGATTTGTTTCTACGTTCTATCTCCTCATTTTTCTGACTTAGATTCTCATTAACAAGACGTAATTCTTCCGTACGAATCGCCACCATCTCACTCAGTTTCGCCTTTTGACGCTCCACTCTATGCGTTTTCGCACATATTATCAAGTATATCAAGCCCAATAATAAAACAACTAGTATTAAACGGAAAAGCGTAGTATTCCACCATGGAGGTAAGACCGTGATTTTTTGAGACATAACAGCAACTTGTTTCTCATTCAGAAAAGATGCCGACAACTCTACAGTGAATGTGCCCGTTGGGAGATATGAAATCTCTATCTCTCGTTTTCCCTCCAAGTCTATCCATGCAGTATCCAACTCTAAGATACGATAATAAACAGAGGATTTATTCATTAGGGAATAATCCACCAAATCAAAATAGAGTTTTATATGAGTGTCATTATATTTCAATTTGACTGGAGAGGCGGATCTACAACTCCATGATTTCCCATGCGACGAAACGATACGAGAGAAGGAGAAGAAATGATGTGTGAGTTGATTCGAATAAGTAGGATTGACACACACAAATCCTTCGCGACAACCAAAGAATAAATTACCCGACGAGGATATGAAAGAGGCATGAGATGTAAAATAGTCGGAGTGGTGGAAATCAGATGATTTGATAGATATCTGTTTTTCCCCATCAGCAGGGAGAGTTTGAATACCATTAGTTCCAGAGACCCACAATCGTTGTTGATTGTCCATCAATATGGAAGAATAAGCCCCCTCTATAATCCTTACCAAAGAGTCCTCCGCATTAAAGACATAAACACCCTGATTGGAAGTAACATATAAGCTATCTCGGAAGAGAGCCTGATTGAAATGCAATGGCTGACGAGTGTTCGTCTTATCCACATCTGGGAAGATTGGACGAAAATGTGTTTTTGAATGTGTCTTTAAATTGCTCCAAATCGTTCGGGAGGTGATGATACGAACATTGCCGGCAGGATCCTCCATTAGATATTCACACCATATATCATCGTATGGATTCATCATAGGATCACTGAGATAGATGCGTTGCCACTTACCATTCGTATTTACATAGACACCATTTCCGGAGGTTGCCACATAAAGTGTTCCATCTTTCGTTGGTAAGATAGATTTCGTTGTAAAGATAGGATGGTCAATTCCAGCGTAGGTTACTTTCTCAATCTTCCCTGTGTGAAGCCAGATTCGGTCTGTCACGCCACCCCAATATCCAATTAAGAAAGATCCATCAGATTGTTTAGCAATGGTGATAATATTATTAGAAGAAAGACCATTCGTCACATTAAAATTCTTAATGATTTGAAAATTGGAATCCAACCAAAAAAGTCCCATTCCATCGGTTCCAAACAGGATATCCCCCTCAGAAGTTTCAGAAAAACATGAACCCACGGCAGTTGGAATTCCAACCGATTTAGCCGTCAAGTATGGAGAATCAGAGAAACGGGAGGTTCTCCACACACCTGTTGCCAAAGAGGTGATCCATAGATTATTATTTTTATCCAAATATAACGATGAGATCTTAGCCAGTGCATCTTCATTTTCATTTGTCGGGATGATTTTGACACAATCTGTCTTCCCATCTTTAAAGTTCACTTGCCACAATCCATCCCCAAGCGTACCCATCCAAACCATATCCGTCGAGTCCTTCACCATACAAGAGACATAACGGAAAGGGAGAGACACCTTATGAGGAGGATGGATAGTACCATCCCTATCCAGTTCCACCATCCAAAGGGAACCAACAGGAGAACTAAGCAATAAATGATATTCATCCAACCATAAGTGATGTTCGATCATCTCCTTCATCTGAGGTTTGAAGTTGTAGTCAGGCAACACTCTCCCACTCTCATCCAGTACACAGACGCCATCATAATCCAACACCCAATAACGATTTTGGAAGTCGGTTGTAACATCCAACACATACGAGTGCATTAATTCAGGCAAAATATGAACAAACCGATTAGAATCCCTATCAAAACGAAAAACACCTTGTGCTGTGGCGAGCAATCCTCTCCCATCCTTCTGTGTTACATAATTATTGATATCATACTTATAAGAAGTATCCTCCATGAAACCAGACTCATCAGAAAAGGAGTTTGTTTCATAATCATAAGAAGACAAGACGCTATGAGAACTCGAAACGGTTAGTTTCCCGTTAGGCAAGATAAATACTCTTTTCAAGTCATTCGTAAGAATCTCTGGATATTGATCCACCGTATAGTTAACAAAACGAGAACCATCGAAACGACTAACACCGTTAACCGTGGCAATCCAAGTGAAGCCCATTGAATCCTGAACAATGTCATTTACTGCATTGCTACACAATCCATCCTCCATCATATAGTGAGAAAAAAGCATCCTCTCCTCTTTTGCCATAAGAGAAATCGGCACAAAGAGAAATACTACCAATATTATTTTCAAAAATCGTATCATTCCACTTCAAAACGATTGATTATATACCGACCTGGATCATTATAATTCAAGACTTTAGCAGGGACACCAACAACAGTGGCATTTTCTGGGACATCCTTTGTGACCACTGCTCCAGCACCAATTGTAGAATTACTACCAATTTTCACATCCTCTACAATGCATACCATCGGACCTATATATACATTGTCACCAATGATTGCCGGTGTCTCATGATTCGTCCCTATATTCAAAAATTGTGACAAATTAACATTGTTGCCAATCGTTGTACCAGAGTTGACAATCATACTGATTCCATGACCAATGTAAAAGCCATATCCTATTTTAGACAAAGGACTTATTTGAACATGATATCGTTTAGAAGCATATAGATGCATAATGCGACAAAACCAAAACAACCAACCTCTTCTATATTGGCTTAACCGTAACCAAAATAGAACAGAATTTTTAAATGGATGAAAGTTCTTAAAAATTAATTTCAAAGAAGATTCGTTTTTGCCCGACAATCTGTACTCATCACTTCTTATCAACGACATACAATCCCTGTAACTTTCGGGAATAGGAATTTTTATTAGCGATTCATTTAATTTGACAATTTCCGTTTTCATATCAATCAGTTCCCGTTCAACACCCAAAAAACGGTTATTATGTATGTGTAATAGAAAACACACATTAAAACGAGGTGTTTTTTGCCGATCAATTTTCGAATCTTTTTATGGAAAACCTTATCAGCAAACGAAATCATTATGTATGTATTAAGCCTAAATTTTTACAGCTACAAATTTATAAAATCTTGAATATCACAAATCAGAAGTTGATATTTTTTATGAAATGAATAAATAAATATGGAACAAATAAGTTGCATTCTCTAAATTCACAGAATTTAAATAATCCGTAGACAAAAAATACCGTAAATAAAATTTCGTTTTTCTCAAGTTTTTCATACATTTACACAAATTTTTGCAATTTTTTTACAAAAATTAGGCATTCAAAAATAACGCAATCAGTGGATTTTGTGGGACCACATAAAAATAGAAGGATATGGATATAGATAAATTAACAAAAGTAATCGACTTCGTTAAAGAAGGGATTAACAGCATTGAGAAGATGACAGAAAAGGAGAGTAAAAAAGAGGAGAATCCTCAAACAGAAGATTCGTCTCAAACAGAATCCCCTAAAGAAGAGACTTCCATCATAACGGAGATTACCAACAAGGTAAAAGACAAAGCTAAAGAGGAGGGTGATAAGTTGTTTGACTCATCCCATTTGGCTGAAGCATTGAAAAAGATTGAAGAGAAGACAAATGAGATTGCCACTTCAAATCAAGCTATAGAGAATACGATTAGCAGTCAGATTAATTCTTCCAATACCCAATTAAAAGAGAGCATGGAAGAGCAAGCCAATAAAACGGCAGAGAAAGTGCAAGAACTCACCACTTCCCTATCCTCTCTATCAACTGATGTACAGCAACTTCAATCAACCATGATTAATCTTCAAGCTGATGTTAAGGAAGTTACAGAGATGAAGCAAGCATTGGATGAGGTAAAAAATAGAGCAACGGAATTAGAGAAACAAAATAAACAAATGACATTCTTTTTAGTAGGAATTAGTGTAGTTAGTGTTATACTTTTGATTATACTCCTTTTGAAATAATTATTAGTAACCAAATATAGTATATTTATGAAGAAAATTTTTTTAGTGTTATTCGCTCTGATAGGGATGAGCATAACAAATTTACAAGCACAATTTTATGTGTACAAAGAGGGAAAGATAATTTATCAAATAAACGATTCTCGTCCAGACTCCATCTTGTTTGAAAAGCCTGCAACTCCAGGATTACATGGACGTTTCGTTAAAGCAACTGAGTGTAATGAATCAAACGACACAAATGCCAGACCCGCTAATAATTATATTACATTCAATTTCGATTTAGAAAGCGGAACCGGAACCATTACTATCAACAACATTATCATAAACTGTTGTGATACATTGAGTGGTGACATCACCACATCTGACAACACAATCACCCTGACTCCGAAAGTAACAGGACATGCGGCCTGTAATTGTCTCTGCTCTCACAGCATAATATATGAAATATCTGGAATAGAGGAAAAAAAATATAGAATTATAGCTACTGACATAATCGATACAACCATCGATTTATCAATAGGAACGTCAGGACGTATAATACCCTCATTAAATTTAGATAGTATACCTTCTACTATGTTCTATGACATCGACATGGTTAATAGCAGAAGTTCCGAATGTAAAGGATCTCCATACGACATGGAAGAAGGGAAAGGCGTAAATGAAGAGAAAAGAGCTGCCGATTCAGAAATGTTCAAATATGACTTCGATCTAAAAAGTGGAACTGGAACCATTACCTTTATCAATTTCGAATCTAATTGTTGCGACTCACTTGCAGCAATATTGGATCCGAATTCTTCCATTCCAAACATCAAATTGAAAACCGTTTCATTAAAGGATGATGTATGCAAATGTTTATGCACATACGACGTTTCAGCTACATTCCGAGGAATGAAGAAAAGAGAGTATACCATTGAATGGGATAACTACAAATTTAAAATTGACTTATCAGCTTCAGCAAGTGGCATCATCTATGCCAACCAAGTTGAGAAGTTGCCAACTGTACACGCATTAGGACAATGCAGCAAGAATGAGGTAGGAAATGATAGTATCAACAACAATCAAAACACTGATGCAATTGTAATTGAACAGGAAGATAGCGTTAAATATAGTTATAATCCGGAAAAAGAATTGTTGAGCATAAAATATTTCAAACGTGTATCCTCTTGCTGTACACAGTTTATCTATACAACTACAATAGATGAAGCAAATAATATTACTGTGACAGAAAGTATGGAAAATGATATATGCGATTGTATTTGTCCATTCGACATAGAGCTACTCTTTAATAACATGAAAACGAAAAAATACACCATTAAGATGTATCCATATAAATTTGTAGTGGATTTGACAGATTCTAAGAATTATGAAGGTGTTATAAATCTTAAAGATAGTATTCAAAACTAAATTTTAGGGACAAACCCTACTATACAAAAAACGAGCAGGCGGTCATTTCACAATGACCGCCTACTCTTTTCAAAGGCTTAATTCACATTCACTTCACAATTTTAAGGGTGATTTGTTGATCCATAGAGATGAGATACAAACCATTCATCCAGTTAGCGGATGGGATAGTTGAATCTCCTTTCTCTACAGATCCTGAATATACGGTTTTCCCGGTTACATCCATAACTGTTACACTCGCATATTTCTTAGAGATAATATGTAATTTATCTCCATCATTTGTGAAATATGCAATTACATCGTGATTTTCGATATATTGCTGATTCACATCAGTACTTCCACACTTAACCAAATTCGCTATTTTAGATTCCTTTTTCCATGTATCCGTAATCAACTTTCCCCAATCACCAGATGCTGTATAAGTCATCGTATTATTCCAATTGGAGATAGATATATTTGAATATGATGCCAATACAGGATCTGCAGTAGCATCCTTTACCAAGTCCAAATATTCAACAGGACTGCCATTGCCATACCATGACCATGCCAACCATCCTACGTTCTTTGCAGCACAATATGAAAGAATCTTTTCCTCATCTACATCACCATCACTGTGAAACCATCCAAACTCGCCTATACATAGTGCTAAGTCTTGATTGATTACACCATCAATATTTGATTGTACCTTATTAGTATTACCTGCGGAACCATACATATGAATGGAAAAAAGAACATTATTCTCTGGATCTGCCGCCAAGACCTCTTTCCCATAACTATGAATTGTGGCTGCACTTTGCCCATATCCACCTGCATCCACCATAATGCAATGACGAAGTCCCGCGTTGCGAATCACTGGTATAGCCTCTTTGTATCCGTCACGCCAATTGGTAGCAGCAGATGAGTTATGCCATTCATTAGCTATATTAATCAAGACATACGACTCGGTTCCCTTTAAAACAGAGGAAAGATTTGCAAAATATTGAGCTGCATCCAGCAAGTCAGAAATCTTATCACTTCCTGTTTCATCGTGCACCTCCAAAATGGCAACCATACCATATTCTTTGCATTTCTCTATCAGTTGTTTAACAGAGGCCGCATCATCTGCCGACACACCATATCCTTTACCATCTGTCAAGACAATTCTCACTGCATTGGCTCCATATTTATGAATGGCTTCCAATTGGGCATAGGCTGAGCTTTTATACCACGTATAGGCGAGATTCACACCTCGCATGACAAACTCCTCACCACAATGGTCTAACAATTTAGATCCACTTACCTTAAAACCATCTACATCAGAGGTTTCAAAAACAAAAGAGGTAGAATTCTCATCTTCTTCTATACGTACATAATCAACTACAGCCCACGTCCATATTGGTGTTAACTTTACCGTATTATCTCCTGCTTTAAAATCAAAGGTTCCAACAAGCGTTTCCCCTTTTGCATCCACTTCAGGATCCGTTGAAGACTTCCCCAGATTAGCGGTCCCACTCACCCCATTCACAGCACAATCAATCTGTTTGAACCCAAATATGGAGTTGTAACCAACATACACCTTATATGCCCCTTTTTTTTCAACAGAAATATTGATGGATACATAATCATCTTCGTTTTGCAAATTCAAAACGCCCTTACCAGAATATTGAGATACAGATACCGCAGAAGCTTTATTATCTGTACCACATTCTACCTCGTATATACCTTTTGCAGCCGATTGTTCACATGCTTGCTCTTCCAAATCAACGTATGTCCCCCACCCCGTCATATCACTCAACGTATACACATGGGAGTCTGTCATGAACTTTTTCCACTGAGCATCAGAAGTCTGACTCAAAAAGCCACCATTCCATGTCTCATACCAAGGCATTATATATGACCACAAGGCATTATCCTTCAACATATTATCAACGTCAGGCATTGGACCATTTTCTGTTAAAGCAAACATTTTGTTGTCGCCAAACAACTCCTTCATCTTATTATAATAGTTCTTCTGAGAACCATAATCAAAAGCATCAGCATAGATATCCACACCAATAATGTCAACATATTCGTCACCTGGATACCAGGTAGAGGTTAAATCCTGATAACCGTATGTTTTATTACTCAAGGTGCAATCTCTTTCAACATTCCATACCCAAATACAGTTCTTCACACCTTTAACATTCACAAACTGGTTATACATCAAGCGATACAATGCTTTATAGCGCTCTGCACCATACAGACCCCACCAGAACCATCCGCCAGCACCTTCGTGAAATGGACGCCATAAGACAGCCACACCCGCATCCTGCAGTTGAAGTAGCATATCAGCCACCTTATTCATATCGTTGATGAGTGTCTTGTAACAATCAGAAGAGGTATCAAACTCAGTTGTACTACCCGATTGAAAAGCAAGTGTATAATCGTATGTTTTATAAGTATCGCTCGTTCCCACACGCCAATGCCAACAATAAGCAGGTATTCCACCTTTCGACCATACCTCCTTAGCTAAGGCGATGGTGGAATTCGTATACGTTTGTGCCCAAGTTTCAGAAGCAGAAGAACCTGTCGCATTGATAAAGTCTACGCCCACTAATGCAGGACATTTACCCGTTTTTGAAACAACAAACTGAATATCTTGTTGAGATTCAATTGTTGAAGTCACCTCGCCCGTCATCACACCAGAGATGGTTTTCTTTCCATAATTATTCAGTAAAAAAGTGTACAGTTTTTTTGCTCCATCCGTAGCTTCACTCGTCACGGGCGCACTACTGATGGCGGCAAATGATTGTCCTGAAAGAATCAGTGATACAATCAATAATAGAAGAGTTAATGAGTTTCTTTTCATGGTTTTTCCCATTTAAATTTTTTATAATTCATGTCCTTATTTTTTTCTACCGACAAAATTAAATAGGGGGATTCTATCTGATTAGGATTTTCAATTCAAAAGATGGGAGAATCACATCAACCCCCTAAAATAGGGCTCTTTGAGAAGATTCAAAAAGGAAATTTTGAGTTGTCTTTTGCAGCACATGTATATAATTATATAGGATAAAAAGAGAAAAAATCACTACCCTATCGACATGAATTCCCAAATGATAAAGAGTAATGCATCATCAATTTCACAAGTTGAGTTCTATAAATTTTTTGTGAAAATTCATCATTCCACAATTCATACTAATTTTTATTTACACGATGATTTTATTGAAGTCATCATAATTAATGAATGGTATGCGATAAATATATGCGAGATAATTTTTATCTTTGAAATAATTTTAGGAGGGTTTAAATTCATATTTAGAAAAACTTAAAAGAGATGAGAAAATATCTTTCAATGATTCTGCTAAGCATGATGGGATTCATGTTTCAAAGTTGTGATAAAAGTGACGATGATAATGTCAATGATGATAGTTTCACATTAGCACGCGTATCATATAATTTTTCAAAAGATCTTCTCTCCTACTGCAATGTTGAAATGACAATAACGGACTATGAAGGGAACACTGAAACATTCAATGTAACCGAATCAGGAGAGAATAAATATGAAATGATTTCCAAAGCAGATTCAGGAAGAGCTGTGGTTGATATAAATTATACCCTTAAAGAAGAGTTACCTGTCATTGATTCACTATCCGTTTTAGATTGTAAGTGTTACGTCCTACCTTTCACATGCAAAACGAAGGATGGATCCACATACGCGTTGGTTCATTCAAAATTTCTCACCAAATGGGAAAAAACGTATGGTATCACAGAAATTGATAATTTACTATATACCATCAATACGATGAAACCACAAAGGATCATATACACCTTCAATAAGGAGAAACAAAATCCGACATACAGTGTAGAAGATATTGTAAGCACCCAAGAATAAGAAACACAAAATTTCAGAGTCCACCCTATTGAATATTCACAACAATACATTTACCACAATTACACATTGTCACATTTTTACAAACATACATCATCACATTTATACATATTTACATATTAATTTTATCACAATAGCAACAATTTCATATATTCACATTATAATATTTATACATCACAGTAGCAGAATGAACGGACAAAAGTACCATCATAACGCGCACTTCACATTATCACATTTTTACATTTACACATTATCACACTCATTAAAACATTATAATACAGACAATTAAATCAATACAAATAATATCATTTAGACCCAAAAGAAACAAGAATATCACACAATCACATTTTTACATTTTACACATTATCACATAAAATACTAAAATAACATTAAGACAAATAAACAATTTTACAATTATAAATAAAGAACATAATAACAATAAAACAAAAAATACAGAAAAACATAGTAACATTTTCACAAAATTTCTTTTTTAGTAAATAACAATTTCATATATTTGCACTATCATATAAATGTGATTTGACAGAATTGTCATTTTAACCTTTTAACAAATTCACATTAATACAGAAATGTGATTTACACAGAAAGGCGAAATAACAAAAACAAGCAAATTGTGCGGTCACATTTTTATAATATTGTAAAACAACGAAAAAATATAAAAACAAGATAACATTATAATTAAAAAACATTATGGGCAAAGTTCTTCCAGGTTTAGTCATTTCCTTTGTATCACAAAAAGGTGGTTGTGGTAAGACGACACTTACAGCCATGTTTGCCAATTATCTAAATACAATTGGTAAGAAAAAGGGCTTGACGGTTGCAGTGATTGATTGTGATGATTTCCAACGCTCCTTCCTTGGTATTAGGGAAAGAGAATTAGCTTCTCCTGAGGTTACACAAGAACAGAAAGACAACATGTACGATGTCTACGCGATCAATTCAAATGAATTCAAGGACCACATCGTAGAATTAAAGGAGAAGTATGACATAATACTGGTGGATTTCCCTGGAAACATGGTTCAAGAAGGTGTCATCACCATGTATTACTTGTTGGATTTTGCCATTATTCCAGTTGTTCCAACGCCAATCGACTTCTCTTCGACATTAAAGTTCCTAGAAAGATTCAAGGAAATCATCAAAGAGAAAAAGGAAAAATTCAATTTGGAGACATCCTATGTTGGCATTCTCAACAAAGTGAATAAAAACGAGAAAGAGTCCAAAGCTATCATCAACAGCATCAATAGCGGAAACTTAGGTATTCCGTTCCTCGATCACTCCATATCAGACTTGGTAAGCAATCGAAGAGCAGCTTCGACAATGGAAAACAAAGTGACCTTCGAGCAAAGATGCGTCTTTGATGAAATCATTCTTATGTTAACACTTCATGTTCAAAAAAGTAAAAAATAATAGGCCATGGATAATTTTAGCAAATTGCTCCAAGCTTCAAATGAACTTGAGAAACAAAAAATAGAGGAGGGGAGAAGTCAAAACAGCAGTACTTCCCTAAAAACGAATGGTGGTAAAACAGAAAACAAAACTACTGATACTACCAAAGAAGTGAAACAAAAAGGAGAGGGAGAAAAGTACATCAACGTCTCCATCACAACAACTGCGCATAAAAAGTTGAAAACGCTCTCTACTCTGACAGGTAAAAACATACGCGATCTAATGTCAGAGATCATCGACGAGAGATTTAAACTAACGTTCGATGCCGAATTAAAGAAATTCAGCAACGAATACTTATAAAAAGACTTACAGCTTTACATGATAAGTGATTTAAGTTTCGGACTGCATACAAGCGTCCGAAACTTTAAATCACCCTTGTCGTTTGTAATTATTTCTATATAAACCATTTGTTTCCAAATTTCACATATCTGCCATTGAATCATCATTCATACCGATTCTCAGACTATAATTTTTTCATCCTGCCCAACCATCTCTATCCAAGTTTCGATAATTAATCGCCTCTGAGATATGTCTAGTCTCCACATTTTCCGAATGATCAAGGTCGGCTATTGTTCGTGCGACCTTAAGAATACGATCATAAGCACGAGCGGAAAGATTCAATTTCAGCATAGCAGACTTCAGTCTTGTGCTTGCCTCTTCATTTAGTTTCACATGTTCATGGAGTAGGCGAGTGGTCATTTGAGCATTACAGTGTACCCCTTTTATCCCTTTAAAGCGTTCCAATTGAATATTACGTGCCTCGATGACGCGAGCACGAATCTGTTCACTTGTCTCTGCAGGTTCACATTCCGACAATTTCTCAAAAGGAACAGGAACAATCTCAATCTGAATGTCGATTCTATCCAACAAAGGACCTGAAATTCGATTCATATATTTCTGAACAACCCCAGGACCACAAACACATTCTCTCGATGGGTGATTGTAATACCCACACGGACAAGGATTCATTGCTGCCACAAGCATAAAACTAGCTGGATATTCAACAGTAGAGCGAGCCCTAGAGATGGTAATCTTACGATCCTCTAAAGGTTGTCTCATCACTTCCAAAACGGTTCTTTTAAATTCAGGAAGTTCGTCGAGAAAAAGCACTCCATTGTGAGCAAGGGAGATCTCCCCCGGTTGCGGATAACCGCCACCACCACACAATGCAGCATCCGAGATGGTATGATGAGGATTACGATAAGGACGTTGTGTCATAAGAGAGGTTTCCTTCCCTATCTTTCCTGCCACAGAATGAATCTTGGTAGTTTCTAAAGCTTCATATAATGTGAGAGGAGGCAGAATAGTGGGAATACGTTTGGCCAGCATAGATTTACCAGCACCCGGAGGGCCCACCAAAATAATGTTATGACCTCCGGCGGCTGCCACTTCAAAAGCCCTTTTTACATTCTCTTGTCCCCTAACATCAGAAAAATCAATATCAAAATGATTGGAGTTTTTGAAAAACTCTGCCCGGGTATCTACAAAAGTAGGGGAGAGATCCTCTTTTTTATTCAAAAAATCAATCACCGATTTTAGATTTTTGACTCCATAGACATTCAGATTGTTGACAACAGCTGCCTCTTTAGCATTTTCTTCGGGCAGAATAAGACCTTTGAATCCCTCTTCTCTCGCATTAATAGCTATGGGGAGAGCACCACGAATCGGCTGCAATGTACCATCCAATGATAACTCACCCATGATAACATACTGATCTAAATCATCCGCCAGAATATCACCAGCTGCCGCCATGATACCAATGGCTAAAGGCAGATCATACGCAGCACCCTCTTTTCTAATATCAGCAGGGGCCATATTAACAATCACCTGATAATGAGGAAATTTCATTCCACAAAACTCCATAGCCGAAACAATACGCTCATGACTCTCCTTAATAGCATTGTCAGGCAGTCCGACCAACATGAAACGAATACCTTGAGTCACATTCACCTCAATGGTAATAGTAGCAGCATGTATACCCTGTACAGAGGCTCCATAAGTTTTAACTAACATAGTCACAAAAAGTTATGCTATTCGGTAAATTTTGCGGTAGACAATTGGCAAACTTATACGATAGCTGATTTTACGGTACAAAGATAATATGTTTCATCAAAAAAAGAGAAAGAAGTTGAAAATTCATTGAAATTTTATTGGGAACAGGGTAGGGGAGAGGAGAAAAAAATAGGGGACTGATAGAAGTCAGTCCCCGTTATTATCAGTATTGAAATTTTATCGAGCATCCAAACGACCAAATACGCTTTGAAGAACGTCACTAACACGCGCACTAGCATTATGACGAATATCTGCCTCTTTTTCTGAAACTTTTAAGAAGAGTCCGTCCAAAGCACGACCTGTGATATAATCAGGCAAGTTTGTACTAACAATATCTATATCTCTCAATTTCTCGAAGTATTCATCCTTAAGAACACCTGTCATTCTAGCCAGTTCCAAACCTTTCTTAACAGCGCTATTATCCAACAATTCAACAAGTTTATTGTTGTAAGTAGCGAAAGTATCCCATGCACTCAATGGTGTGAAGTTACCTATTTTAACAGCACCAAGAGAATCGGTGATAGAAGGAACAAAGGCGCACTGTAGTTGCGATTGAGTATTGTCTTTTAAATAACAAGTAGCCGCATTATCTGCACCAAACAAGATATGTTCAGCATCAGCAATTGAGATACCCGTAATAGCATTAGCAAAGATGTCGACAGACTTAGGAGCAGCATTCTCTGCAGCACGGTTAAACAAAGTAATAACAGTGTCAGAATCAGGAATCTTAACACCAGTTGAATTTAACAATGAGTTGAATGTATCATTTTGAGCCAATGACTGAATTGCATTAAAAACGGTGGAAGCCTCTTGAGGCAAACCAATACGAACCGCAGCATCCGCCAAGAAGCCATCTTGTTTACTTAGATTTGTCGCAGCCGTTTGAATACCTACCTTCAACGCCTCTTTAAGACCAGTGGCGATATCTATATTGCCATTTTGAAGTGAATTTAGGATCTCTTTGGCAGAATCACTCTTTGCCACCTCTGAAGCAACAGAGGAGAGAACAGAAATAACGTTTTTTAATAAACCCATGCTATTTAATTTAAAGTGTTAGCAAATAATATTAGGACTTTTAATGAATTTATTTTCAATCCAAAAGACCTCAAGCAAATATAAAAATTTTTTATAAGTTGTAAAAAAAACAAAAGGGGAAAAAATCATCCTTGATTGACAATTCAAACCAGTAACTCATAACCTATTGAAAGACAATATCATTACAAAAATAATTATATTATTCGATTGATAATCAAAGATTTATATGCGATAAAAAACTTACAACTTATAATTATTTAATAATCAAAATGATAAGAGAAAAAGGAAAGAATTGTTAGTAACTAATTCATAAGAAAATTTTTTTTATAAAATCTTTCGCATACATTGGCAGTGCAATTTATAACTAAAAAACAGGTATGGAAAATAGATTTAATCTTTACGAAAGCGATGACAGTTTGAGCATCTCATTAGAGAAGCTTCTTGCCAAAATGAGGGAGAGTGGATCCAATTTGGAACTCTCTGTGAAAGACGTCCGACCATGTTTGGAAAGTCTTTTAGCAGAAGCAGCGACAGACGAAGAGACCTCTCGAATTGTGGTATGCGACTTGGTAGCTCGATTAACATCAGCCGAAAAGCAACTGTCAGAAGCACTATGTTTAGTACAAGACGCTGTTTCATCAGTTTCCACTGGTTGTAAATTCTATAAAGAGAACATGCCGGAATTGCAGGAAGTTGGATAATCATCTCGTTAAGGAGTCCACGCAGGGAACTCTTCTATTGTAGATGAATTGAACTGATGGATATAAAATTGCTATTTAAATGGGTGAGGATGTTTTTTCATTCTCATCCATTTATTTTTTTAGATTTTCCACTCAAAATTTATGATTTATCAAAATTTTTAATAATTTTGTCCCCGATTAAAAACTATTGTTGAATGTTTGTTGCTGATTAGTCAGCAAAAAAGAAAAAAAATATCGAATATGTTTGGATTAAACACCATAAGTTGGAGTAAATTTCTATTATATGATTTTGTTATATGCATAATCATTGATTTCATATTAGTTGTATACACTGTTCTTGCTTCAAAAAGAGAACAGAAGGAAACAACAAGTCAGATACGACTTAGGAGAGCTTCTGCTTCCATTTAGAAATTAGACAATAGGGAGACTGCTACTTGACTGAAAACTGCATTTATCTTCTTTGCATGAAACAAGAAGATCGTTAAACTCTGTCTATCTAATTCATTTCTATCTGAATTATATAAATTTTAATACAATAATAACATGAAACAAAAAATTTCTATCGTAGTGTTCGCATTACTATCTGTGTGTGACACTTTTGCTCAAAAGCAAGCTGCCTCTGCTCTCAATTCTGCCAATGAACAATTGGAAAAGATGGTCACTCCAGCATTGACACTCTTTATGTCGATTTGTGGATTATTCGCTTTAATAGGAGGAGCAGTCGTGGCATACAAATTATTCAATGGGGATAAAGATTCAGCTAAAAAGATTGGAGGATGGGTGGCTGGTCTTGTCGTTGCCTGTGTAGTCTCCATGGTCGTTAAAAATTTCTTCTTCTCTTAATGTCCATACAATGACCTACAAAACTAATAAAGGGGTAGGGAAATCATTTGAGTTTAAAGGACTTCGTACCACCTATGTTTTTTTAGCACTCGGAGGTATCGTTCTAAGTATTCTCTTCTACTTTCTACTCGGTCTTCTCCTTCCCTTTGCTGTAACGATCACATTAGTGATACTCATTGCTTTAGGATCTGTCGGACTCGCATACTATCTGAATGCTCATTTCGGAGAATCTGGTCTGAAATATACCATTGCCCAGATGAAAACGATTCAACGAATACAAATAGATAGGAGAATCTACAAACTAATGATTGTCAAGTAATTAAAACTGTTTACATGAATTTTAACATCAATAGTAATAGGATTGAAAATGTTCTCCCTCTTTGGAGGTATGAGGATGGATTACTAGTGTCTAAAAATGCAGATATAACCATGTGTTTTGAGATTATCCTACCAGAAATTTATACACGAGACACCGACGATTATGACCGACTTCATAAGGCTTTCTGTTCTGCTCTCCGTGATTTACCAGATTATACAATTGTACACAAACAGGATGTATTTGCTGAATCAATCTTTCGGAAGGATAACTACAAAAAATCTTTTCTCAACAATACTTATTATAAACATTTTGATGGGAGAAAATACTTGAAACATAGAACATTCCTCTATGTAACCCTCTCCTCTAAAGAGGGATGTAAAACATCCTCTACCGCTTCGGCTCTATGTAAAAACAGACTTGTACCTAAAGAGGTGCTCGATGAAAATAGACTTAACTCGTTTAAAGAATCGATTTCTAGATTATCACAAATATTAAAGGAATCGAACGTTAACATGCGAGCATTAAGCGAAGATGAACTTTTGGGTACACCAGAATCTATGGGATTAATTGAAAAATATCTTACACTAAATTTCTCAAATGATTCTACTGTACTTAAAGATATTCATGTGGAAGATGGTACTCTGATGGTGGGTGATAACTACGTTTCTTGCTTCTCGATAGCCGATCTTGATGTGATACCGACAGAAGTGTCCAATTACTCATTCAGCAAGAAATTCTCAAACCCGCCCTCCTTTTTTGTGCCTCAAAGTTTTGTTGCCAATCTTGCTCTAAGTATGCCTTTCGAACATGTTTATAACCAATACTACTTTCTCAACGACCATCAGGAAAACATGAAAGAAATAGAACACAAAGGTAAACTACAGCAAGCCTTTTCGTCTACATCCCGCGAGAATGCTATTAATTTAGAACGAAACACGGCATTTCTCGACGAGGCATACTCTGAACAGAAAAGGAGTGTCCGCTGTGCCTTTAATCTATTATTATGGGATTCAAATTGGGAACGTTTGTTACAAAAGAATGCAATCGCTGAAGCGGCATGTTCTAGTATAAACTGTTGTACGAAGACAAAAACAGAGAAAATTGTTCCTCAAATCTTTTGGGGTGGTATACCTGGATGTGCTTCACAATATCCTGCCGAACTTTCATTCCTCACCTTCCTCGAACAAGGATGTTGTTTCCTTAATTATGATAGTAATTATAGAGATATGGTAGACGATGATCAGTTCGGTATCCAACTAACAGATAGAAATGCAGGTATACCAATTAGAATTGACCTGGATGATTATCCCAAAAAGATGGGGTGGATTGACAATCGGAACAAAGTAATCATAGGTCCCTCTGGTTCTGGTAAATCATTCTTTACCAATAACATGGTAAGGCAATATTGGGAACAAGGCTGTCACATCGTCTTGGTCGATATTGGTGATTCCTACCAAGGACTTTGTCAAATGATTCAGGAAGAGACGAATGGAAACGACGGGCTCTATTATACATATACAGAAAAAAATCCTCTCTCTTTCAATCCTTTCTATGAACCCAACTACGAATATTCAGAAGAAAAGAAAGAACAATTACTGACATTGATTAAAACCCTTTGGAAGGGTGATCAGAAACTATCTAACAGTGAAAGTACTCATATAAAAGTGTGTATCTACAATTACATCGATAAGATATGTTCTGATCACTCCATTCCTCCTGGGTTCAACTCCTTCTACAACTATCTAATCAACGAATTCAAACCCATGATAAAAGAAGAATTAAATGTTCGTATAGAGAACTTTGACGTGGATGATATGATACAGGTCTTGAAACCATTTAGCTCTGGAGGCATGTTCGATCATCTTCTTAATTCTGACAAAGAACTGAATTTATTTGATAAGAGATTCATTATCTTTGAGTTAGACAACATCAAAGACAACAAAACATTGTTTCCTATCGTGACTCTAATCATCATGTCCACCTTTATGGATAAAATACGGAAACTAGATCCCAACCAACGAAAACTAATGTTGATAGAAGAGGCGTGGCAAGCCATCGCCAAAGAGGGGATGGCTTCCTTCATCGGATACTTATACCGAACAGCAAGAAAACATTTCGGGGAAATTGCTATTGTAACACAAGAACCGGATGACCTTGTTGGTAATAAATTCATCAAAGACATCATGATCACTCAATCGCATTGTAAAATATTATTAGACCTACGTGATTTCAAAGAGAAAGCTCAAATTATTCAAGAGATACTTTCCCTTTCTAAGAAAGAACAAAACATTCTCTTTTCCGTCAACAACGCTCTAGATTTCAACAACAGGTCGAAATACAAGGAAGTCTTTATTTCTCTACGAAATTTCTGCGCTGTGTACGGTGTAGAAGTAAGCAAGGAAGAGTATTGTACCTACACAACCGATAAAGAAGAGAAAGGTATGATTCAATCCATGCTACCATCCAATAACGGTTCTATTCGAAAAACTATTACAAACTATATAAACCAATTTCTATCATGAAAAATTTTATACTACTTATTCTTACTGTTATGATTTCCTTAGGAGCTCATTCTCAATCTGTAACAATTGTATCTGACCCTTCATCAATAGTCCAACGTTTAACACTGGCTAGCGAAGAGATGGAAGAACAAATCGAACAAAAATATAAATTCATCGAACAAATCAGGATTGCACAAAAGGCATACGAAGAGAGCAAAAAAATGCAAGAACGTGTCGAAGTTGTTTCTGAATACATCAAAACAGCTGGCGAAGTGATTGATATTATAGAACTCGGAGAGGAGATACTAAACACCATTAAATCAATGAAAAAAAGCTTGTCTGATTCGAGAATAATAAATGAGGAAGAAAAACAGAAGTGTATCGAAGACATCGTCAAATTTTCTTCTCGTATAAGTGATATCGCCAAACGAGCAAGTGCCATCGTTCATAACAAAACAAATAACAATGATGTGCAATTGAATGATTATGAGAGACAACAGGAATTACGCTACCTAAAAAAGAATATGGAACAGATTAAAGAGAAAATTCTGGAGACCTACAATAGTGTATTCACCTACAATCTGGCGAAAAACCGTAATGAATCACTCTTTAACTTCATTAACTTTTAAGGTGTGTCTATAAATAAAAAATAGATGAAATGAATTTTTATAGACCCCTAAATATAAGATCAATTAACACGAAAAATATACGTTAATGGAACATTTTGCAAATTTTAATCTATCATCATTTTTGTCGGATTCTTTCATTGAAAGCTTATTTGAAAAATGCATTGAACAATTATCCGCCATTACAGAAATATGCTTTCTCTTATGCGGACTCTTCGCATTTGGCTATTTCGCAAATATTCTGATGAAGACCTGGGCGAAAGGAGAACCTATTGAATTTCTTCCTCTTCTCAAACCCTTCATCATCGGTATTATCACCCTAAATTTTTCTATCGTATATAATTCTGTAGATAGTTTATTTGAACCCATTAATATCTACACGGAAAAGATTTCTCAACATGACAATACCGAATATCAAAAGAAAGCTCATGAATTGTCAGAGATAAAAAAGACCTATCAATTGGCTGAAAAGAAGAAAAAATCAGAAAGTGGTTTTTGGAAAGGCGTCTTTGGAATAAATTCTTCCTCTTCTTTTTTTGAGAATCTTTACATTAATGTGATGGACCTCATCCTTAATGCCGTTGAATACATTGCAGCCATAGCTTTCGGAGCAGTCAAACTCATCATTAGGGCAATAAATGTTGCTTTTCGAATCGTATTAATAGTCTTTGGTCCATTTGCATTTACACTTTCCATATTACCAATTTTCAAGAAAAACTGGATTGGATGGATTAGCAAATACATCAACGTCTGTCTCTTTATACCCATTGCAAACTTAATGGATGTAATTATACAACAACTCAACGCCACACTTATGCAACAGCACATCAATATCTATCATGATGCACTCGAACAACTCTCTTATGACGTTACATCCTTAGACTCTTCCCTAACTACGATCACTATATCATATATCATCTTTTTGCTGACGTTTATTGTCTTGTATTTGATGATTCCATCCATCGCATCTTATATCGTCAGTGCATCTGGCATGGAAAGCCTAACTGGTGGTATTACATTAGCTGGGTCCGCTACTATGGGTAAATTGATTTCCAGTTCTACAGCTAATCCTCTAACTCCCAATATTTTGCGTTTATTCACAAGACATCATTGGAAAAATAAATTAATCCAATGGATCGGAGAAAAGGAGAACACTTCCACTGATCACATAGCCATACAACAACAAATGAATCCTGAACAATCATGCTAAAAAGTCTAAAAAACATCCAGAGTGCCTTTGCATTATCGAAATTCTATCTCATTGGCATATCTATAGTCGCTATCGTTGTCTCCTTCTACTCCATTCATAAATCATACGAATATGCAGAAGAACAACGTCAAAAAATATACGTCTTAGATGAAGGAAAATCTCTTTTACTTGCGTTGGCACAGGATATCAACATTTGTAAACCTGCCGAAGCTAAAGCTCATGTCAAATGGTTCCACGAACTGTTCTTCACCCTTGTCCCTGATGCTTCTGCTATCGAAGATAATATACAACAAGCTCTATTTCTTGCTGATAATTCAGTTCTCGAATTCTACAAGACAAGGAAAGAGAATGGTTATTACCAAAAAATCATAGGTGCGGGAATCATCAACGAGATAAAAATCGATTCCATACACATCGATATGGAACATTATCCTTATCAAGCAGAGACGTATGCCATCACTTCCGTGATGAGAACCTCATCTGTAACTTTCTATCACCTTCATACGCATTGTCAATTAATCAATTGTCCTAGATCTGATAACAACCCTCATGGGTTCATTATGGAAAACTGGGAGATTGATAAAATGGAAGAAATAAATAGTGTCGCACGTTAATCCTCAATCTCATGAAAAAGAAAACATTAGCAGAAACATTAAACGATAAATTAGGCCAAGTACCTCTCAATAGGAGGAAAACGTATATCATCATTTTTTGTGTGTCCGTCTTCTTTGTCGCTATTAGCAAGACAACCATCACGATATCATCGAAGAAAGGATCTTCAAATCAGGAATGGCTGGATTCCACCAATAGAAAAGATATCGAACAACTGAATAATAACCTGAAAACGGCAGAGATAAAACTAAAGGAAACAAGCGATTCCCTTCAATCTCTCATGTCAACAATCGATTCGTTTAACTTACAACTAGAAGAAAATGAAGAGAAAAAATGACCTGCGTCAAAAATTAATAATCATTCAGCTCTGTACACTGTTTCTGTTCTTAGGATCGTGCGGATTATTCTATATCCTAAGGGGTGGGGGAGATGTTATCGAGAACGACCCAAACAATAACACATCTCATCACTATAACACAGATACCATTCCTGACATCATCAGCGAGGATATCATCAACAACCGATTGGAAGCTTATGACAAAGCAAACTCCATCATCGCACAAGAGCAAAAAGATAAAGAACTACAAGAAGAACATAATTCCTTCCTATTCTTTACGGAAAAAACAGATCAAGAAGAATCGATAACTTCGAATGTTTCTGACACAATCGAAACAGCTCTACAAACATTTAAACGAACTATCGTGCATCACACTCCTAGGAAAGAGTCCCACGAAAATTCAAGTACCTCGCCCAAAACATCAACCAAAAACGAAACAAATTATGGTTATGATGAATTCGATATAGAAAAAGAGAAAGAAAAGGAAAAGAAAGATCGGCTAGAACGTCTTCGTTCTCTTTATATGAATCCTAGCTCTGCTAATAACGAAAACAAAATAACCAAAGAAGAAAATATTGTTTCCACACCCGTACAAGACAAAACGGTTGAACAAACGCCAAAGAATGGATTCAGGCCAATAAATTCATCCAATAAAAAAGAGAACAAAGGTCAGATAAGAGCAGTTATCCACGGAGAACAAAAGAATGTGACCTCATCATCACAAGTCTCTCTACGCATATTGGAACCTATTGTCATCAATGGAACTACCATTCCAGAAAATACAATCGTTATTGGGAAAGCTAGTTTCAGTCAAAATCGGGTGAATATACACATTGAGAATATCGTCTACAAAGACAACGTATTCCCCTTTAAAGGCACTATCTATGACAGAGATGGCTTCAAAGGTATCTATTCACCTGAAAACTTAGTAAATGATGTTCAGAAGGAGGCAGGTAGTGAAACAGTAACCAACTCGGATATTCGTCTGGGAAACGTCTCCGGTATCATCAGTACAGGTGCCAATGCAATTATTAATGCAACCAAAAATGTCATCAATGGTTCAGTCCGCGATGTAAAAGTGACTTTGGCAGCCAACTATAATCTAATAATCAAAATCGATGAATAAATTTATTTCTATCCTTGCACTACTTCTGATGCTCACATCCACGAACATCTATTCTACCTCCATGGTCAGCGTAGAAAGCATACCATTGGAAATCTCTAACATCAAATGGGTCTATCTACAATTTAACTCTAACGTGAAATATGCTGATATGGGTACAGAACAAATACAAGTGGAGATAAGCAAAGTGCCTTCCATCATACGAATAAAGAGTAACGAAACCTATTTCCATCAAACAAGCATCACCGTCATCACATTAGATGGAAGGGTTCATACATACGACTTGCACTACAAAAAAGATCCTTCTAACATAGCTTATCAAGTGACAAACGACGAATTACATTCCATCGAGCCATATCATATCGAGTTGTCACACCGACAAACCTCTCATATCATATTTCCATCGAAGGTGATCGACATTCAATCAGGAAATAACCAGGTAATATTTGACCATGCAGAAGAGATCGATAACATCATCAAATGCAAATCCATCTCTGCCGGTTTTGAATCATTTGAAGAAACCTCTATCACCGTCATTTCAGAAGAAAAGGTACTCTATCCCTTTCTTGTCAGATACAAAGAATATCCCAATCTAATCAATATACAAATGACAGATGGACAACATAAACAGGAAGCCATCTTTTCTTCCTTGTCCATCAATGAACCAGAGATGCAAAACATGGGAGAAAGAATCATCGAAAAAGGTTGCATCATAAAAAACATTGGAACAATGGATAACAAAATGACCTTCTCTCTGTTCGGTATTTACGTCAAAGATGATGTCATGATGTTTTATCTCAATATTGAAAATCCGACTAAAATCGACTACGAAATTGACTTCATCAAATGCTATATAATCAATAAAAAAACAAATAAGAAACAGGCTTACCAAGCAAACGAAAAAGAGCCTCTCTTCACCTATACCCAACCGGAACGCAAAATCATCCCTGCAAATGAGAAACAGCCAATTATTTTCTTCTATAAGAAATTCACCATTCCCAATAAACACAAAATTCATGTAGAACTTTTCGAAAAAAACGGAGGAAGGCATCTAAAATTTACCATTCCATACAAGAAATTACTGCAAGCCAAGCACTTAGAATAATGGCGCATTAAATCTACACGAGTTCTACCTGAAGAAAAGGCATCGTAGTGATACGCTGTCTTTTCGTTTTTTTATCCCTCTCTACTCGATGCAAACATTCATCACAATATTACATTATCACATTTTTACATAAAAACATTTTAAGAAAAGTATTGATAAGCAATCGAATACAAAAAGGGCTCTCCCCATTAAAGAGAGAACCCCCGCTCACCACTTAGTTTCTACAAACAAGATATGTACACTGTTTCTTATAGTGGGTTTTTAACTATGTGAAAGTTTATACCTCACATTTCATAGTATTTATACATTACTTTTTTAATGGTTCGATAATATTCCAATCTGTCGGATTGAGATCTATATAACGGAAGATATCTGCCATTGCATAATCATCCGCTTGTCCCATTAAGAAATCCTTCAACTGTTCCACGAAGGCTGCCTGATCTTTAAAACGAAGTACTGTACTTTGTATATCTATGTCATTCTCTTTTTCACACTGTTTGTAATGGAATACACCATTCTCTAGTTCTATCATATAGTAGTAATTACGGCATGCTGGATTTGCACCAAAAATCACACAATAACTTGACTTTATATCTCCTGCCTGAAAACCATCTATCAAAGTGGTCAGATATTCAAACATATAGTCGATAGGGAGTGACTTCAAATTAGCACACAGAGAATTAATCATATCTGCCTTCGATACGATTTGAGACAATTTATATCCTCTTAATTCAAAAGCACCACTTAAGAAAATATTTCTCCACGTTCCTGCTTCAAAAGAGTAGGCCAGCTGCTCCATCGCATCAGCCTCCAACTCTTTTGCTTGTTTCCTTAATTGATCCGATGTTTTACCTGACTGGTCAAAAACAATGTGACGTGTTAGACTTATCGACCATCGATAATCACCTTGTTCAAACCTCTGACGTGCTTTCTCCAACACCTTTTCTGCACCTCCCATATCCTCTACGAAACGTTCAGCCACCTCCTCGTCTGTCTGTTTAAAATAATTAGCAGGATTACCATCCCACCATCCGATATAACGTTGTACAACTGCTTTAACGTTGTGATTGATACTTCCGTAATATCCTCTGTTATAGTATTCTCGTCTTAATGATGCAGGCAATTGAAAGACAGAGGCAATCTCTTCCATGTTCATTCCTTTATTAAGAAGACGTATCACCTGATCGTTGAAGAAATAATACATGTCTTTTTCTTTCTTCATGACATCCAGACATCTCTCTTTCCCCCATATTGGCCAATGATGGGTACCAATAATCACCTCAGTATCGGGAAACAACTCCATCGCACGATCAATGGCACGACCAAAAGCTTTCGGATCACGCACCTTTGCGCCTCTAGGAGTTAACAGATTGTGCATTGTATGCGTTACATTCTCTCCCGGACACAACATTTTGTAATCACTGAAATAGATATGCATTTCTGCAGGAGCTTCCGTACCAGGGACATCTTGCATTGTGATTGATAGTCCATCTACTTTAAAGGTTGTAATATCCTCATTTTCAGGAACCACCTCTATGGTTGGCACAGGGATGCTTCCTGTTGTCGTACCTACCGTCTTTCCCAGACCCGAGCCAATATGACCATATTGATCTCGAGGGAGAGAACTACCATACATATAAATGGCCCTGCGTGACATACATCCACCTAAGTATAGATTTTCCGAAATCGATTCGTCATAAAATCCATTGGGTGCAATCACTGCAACATAATCCTTATCATACTCATAGTTAGCAAAATCCGACTGCTTTTTATTAGTCAGAATCTTCTTTCCTGCATCCGATATCAACCCCATCACTCCTTTGTAATGGTCAACATGACTATGTGTAATGAATATGGCTATCAAATTAGCAGAAGGATCTATCTTACTTTTAAAGATACGCCATCCCTTTACTGCATTCTCACTTCCACAAAGAGGATCTATGACAATCCAACCATGCGAACTTTTAATAATACTCATGGTTGACAAATCATACGAACGAATCTGATATACACTATTTTTAATAACTTCAAATAATCCATTCACATTGTTCATCTGTTCCATTCTCCATAAATTCGGATGAACGGTAGATGGCGCAGGAGCATTATTCATAAAATCATACGACATAATATTCCACGCAATATTATTCTTGTTAACAGAATTATATATCGGTTCTGATAACTTAGTTCCCTCTATATAACCTTTTTTTACATCACTCCAATCTGATTCATCTGTAGAATTCATATTCTCTTCTAAATCAGGATAATAATAAGGCGTTAGCTTTTGTGTAATCTGATTAAAATGGTTACGCTCAATATTTTCTCTTTGCATGCTTATATAAATTTGTTGATAAATTTCTACACTTATTATTTATTCCGCCCAGTTCAAAATTGATTATTTGAAATAGGTTAATTCTTTAAAATATTAACAATAATTTTAAAATAATAATATGATAAGCGAAACAAAATTTAAATTAGATTTCAAAATTATAAAATATAGACAATATAAACAAAATCAATAATACATATTTTTCAACATAAAATAGATTTATTAAAATCCTATAATAATAATTTCTTGTTAACGTATTGGACGGCGGCTATTTTTATTTTATTTGCCAATAGGAATTTATATTGACTCCCTTTTGTCCCAAATCATAAAAAAATCATCTAAAAAAAATTTGAAAACACTTATTATAATTTATTAATTATATCTATTTATTTTATCTAATTATTTTATAGGGCTCGGAAACACCTTTAAACAAAGCGATTTCATAGTATCAGTGCGGAAAAAATGTTATGGTACTGCGGAATCATTGTTATCTCTACTGCGGAAAATAGGTCGTTTTCAGCGGAAGAAATGTTATCTTTTAGTCTCTCAACCGCAATTAATAAAGATAACAATTTTTCCGCAGTAGAACATAATTTATTGAAGTTCAATTCTATAATTATAAATACGGAAAAAATGTTATCTTTTTCATCTAATAGAAGTATCGGAAAAGAGATCGAAAAGATAACAAAACTTCCGCAGTCAAAAATGCTAAAAACGCGGTAAATAGGGGGATTTATAACAGATAAAGAGTCTATCTTAATAGTATGAAAAGATAACAAAACTTCCACACAACAATATAATTATTTGAAGTTCAATCAGATAAAATAGATGCGGAAAAAATGTACTTTTTCACATCGGAAACCAGTATAAAAAGAGCACAATTTTTCCGCACTAAAAGATAAATTTTTGAAGTTCAATCAGATAAAAAATAATGTGGAAAAATTGTTATCTTTTGAATGTCTAGGAACTCCCTTAAAAGTAGAGAAAAAGATAACATTTTTTCCGCACGGAGTTCCCCTAAATCTGCCTATAAATGGCGGAAGAAATGTTATCTTTTAGGATAAAAGCAAGGCAATGAAAGATAACAATTTTTCCGCTCTTTTTGCTAATTTTTTGATGTTCAATTATATAAATAAATATGCGGAAGAAATGTACTCTTTTTACCCCTGATAAAGCTGGATTATATGGACCAGAATTCTATTGATCAGTGCGGAAAAAATGTGCTCTTTTCCATGATGAAATCGCTCTATTCCCCTAATTATTCATGTTGGGGTACCATTAAGGGGCAGAAAGTGGGGGAAAGGTAACAATTTTTCCGCACCCATACCTTCCATTTTTCCTTGTTGACCGTTACCCTTTTAAACAAACAAAAAGACAACAAAACTTCCGCATAATGCCTCTTTTTTAGTGCGGAAGTTTTGTTATCTTTTTCTTCGAAAAAACGGGAAAAAGAGCACAATTTTTCCGCACAGGGTTCCGTAGTGATTTATTTACAGCATTTTTGCTTTTAATGCGGAAAAAATGTTATCTTTGTATAGTCAAAAAAATAAAAAACAAAAAAATGACCCCCTTTATTATATTTTTTGATTATATTTTTATTTTATTCTCTATTTTGAAATGACGTTGAAAGTGCTTATATATCAGTGGTTTGAAATATTTATGCGGAATAAATGTATTCTTTTTGCGGAACTTTTGTGAAAATTTTGCGGATAAAATGCTATGTTTTTGTGGAAACTTTGTTATATTTGCCACAAATTAGAAAATAACAATATGGAAAATAATATTGATAAGGTAGCAGAAGGCGAGGAGTTAAAGCAAGTTTTGGATATTGCTTACAAGATTATCAGGAACTTTGCTGATTCGACTTCTCCTTTGTGTAAGAAGACGAAGATTGGTCTTATCATAGACAACTGTGTTCCGTATTCCATTCGGGAAGATGGTGGGATTAATCTGTATACCAAAAAGTCAGTCTTCGACCTTTTTGAGTCGCCTGAATCTGATTATCATTTCTTTGCACCTCTATACGATGAGTTTAAGAATCATGATTTTTCCTTTACTTTGTACGATGTCATATCGCCAGATAACATGACAGATTTCCAAAAGGAAATTTTGTATAAGATTCGTCGCCCGATGGAAAGATATTACGCTAATTATCTGAAATCGAAGGCTGGAGAGGAGTTATTCTCCAAAATGCAGGACAAAGATTTAAATTCTGTAACGGATGTAACCTTCTTCCAAAGTAACCGATTGACACAAGCTCGACAGAAGTTCACTTTGATACAGAAGAAGTTTGTCAACTATATGATTGCCAATTTTCAGAAGAGCAATCCTCAAATATTCGGTGGCGCATGTATGGATGTACCAACAGCAGAGTTGGTAAGTGTCGGATGTGCCAATAGTAACATGTCGCTTCGTAGAAGTTTGTCTGAATTACAAAAGAAATTGTGCGTTGATTTTGTGGATGAGAACGGAACATGGCAGTCTATTGCTTTGGTCACCAAATTGGAAATGGCTAAATGGGGTAAATCTGTTTATGTGGAGTTGAGTCCCACGATGGTCAGTCTAGTCAACCGCATCACCGCCTTGGGCAACTACACAACCATGAATTTGAGTACGACGATGCGTACGAAGTCATACACAACATTGCGTTTGTATGAGTTGTGTTCTCAATACAAAAACAGTGATAAACTGATGGTGAACATTACCGACACTCACTTGCGGGAGATCTTGAATTGTGAGGATAAGTTTTCCGATAGTTGTGACTTCGAGCGTTATGTTATTAAACCAGCTCAAGCTGAGTTGGAACGTATGGCAAACGAGGGTGAGAGTGAACTCTATTTTAACTATGCCATAGGTAATAAGGTTTCTGTTCCAGGACAAAAACGACGCTCCATCACCAATTGGATCTTCTTTATCAAGATTGTAGGAAAATCTCTTCATCAGAACTTACTGAAGATGAACAAGTCGGACAAAGAGAAGCTTTGTGTTGATTTCTATAACGAAGTGGTTACTTCATTCTTCCCGGAAAGTCTTATTCAAGAAGATTTTAAACGTAAATTCAGCAGTTTAGATTATTCGACTCAGGTTGGTTACGTGGAGGAATTGAATAGTAAGTTGCCTAACTTGAAAGAAAAGGATGCAAAAGAATATTTAAAATATTCGTTAAATAACCTTCTTAAAAATAGGGCATAGTTGATAAGATTTGGGTTATTTTTATTATTTTTGCATTTATGATTTTCATGAAAATAAAAGAATATGAATATTAAATATTTAGGATACGTTATTTCTTTTTTATTGCCGATTTTGGTGATGTCGTGTAAGGAGGATGAAACTTATGTAGATTTGAATAAAGATGATCCTCGTGTTAGATCGGTACTATTATTCAACCAAAAAGATTTGTCGTTCGTTGTCAATGACGTGGAGAATATCATTTACAACTATGATTCTTTGGCGTATGGAAGTGATTTGACGAACATGAGATTTTACTTTTATGGGTATATATCTTCACCTACTATTAAATATAAATCTGAGTCGGATAGAGAATGGAAGAAGTTTGAGAACGGTTCAAGTATAGATTTATCTTCTCCTATCATGATTTTATCCACATCAGAGGATGGGGCCAATCAGAAAAAGTATAAGTTAGATTTGCGAGTACACAAATATGATGTAGCAGCATTCACATGGGTAAATAAAAATTCTATTGAACTTGAAGATGTCGTTTCCTCTCAAAAATCTCTTACAAATGAGGGTGAATGGTTATGGTTCTGTTCGACAAAGGGTGGTCAGAATTATTGCTTTTCATCGAAAGATGGAGGAGATTCTTGGACGAAAAAGGAATTGGATAATCATTCGTATAATTGGAACTCATTAGTTTTGTTTAATAACAAACTTTATGTTCAGGATGAGAACAAGGATCTCTACGAAGCTTCTTATTCCTCTTTGTCTTTTTCAAAAAAGGATGATATAAAGGTGGATTATCTACTATTTGAGGTGGATGGATTGTTGTGGGCTATTGCTGACTCCTCTTTATATACTATGGGAAAAGAGGAAAGTGAATTAGTTAAGTTGTGTCCTATTCCTTCTGAATTTTCGTATGAGAACTTGATGACTTTCACAACAGAGTCGGCTTCTGCTCAGTTGGGTTATCTATATTCAACCAAGAATGGGAAGGGATTCATTTGGTCGGTTGACTATAAAGGAAACTTCTACCAATTGGTATCTTCTGATAATGCATTGCCTTATTTAGAAAATCCGATGGTTTATATCTATGATAAAACATTAGGTATAGTGGGAGGAAAAATGTCTGATGGAACATATTCTCCTGTTTGTTATGCGTCTTACGACAGTGGAGTTTCTTGGTCGGAAGATTGGCATAAGAAATTGACAGGCAGCTTGAAGAATTTGAACAATGCAGGTGTCTTCGTATCTTCTAATAATGGAGAATTGGTTCTTGTTGGTGGTAATTTGGGTGACAAAGCATCATCTATTGTATGGGAGGGTGTATTAAACCAACTTATCAATGATAAACTAATTTATGGGGATTAAAATTATAGAACTGTTAAACATATTAATATGAGAAAGATAATTGGAATTGGCGAGACAGTTTATGATATTCTATTCAAGAATAATCAGCCAATCAGTGCTAAACCAGGAGGATCGGTTTATAATGCTTTGATTTCGTTGGGACGTCTACATACCAATCCTATTTTTATCAGCGAAATAGGTGATGATAGAATAGGAGAAATTATCAAAAACTTTCTGATAGAAAATCAGGTTGAAACAAAATACATTTATTCATACGATAGAGGTAAGACCCCATTAGCTTTGGCTTTTTTGGATGAAAAGAGAAATGCGGATTACCTCTTCTACAAGGATTATCCGGCTGAACGTCTGGATTACATTATGCCTAGAATTGACGAGAATGATATCGTTATCATTGGTTCTTATTTTGCATTGAATCCAGTATTGCGCGATCGTGTTGTTGAATTATTGGACTTCGCACGTGAACGTAAGGCAATTATTTATTATGACGTCAACTTTAGAAAATCACATATTAATGATGTCCGTCATTTGATGCCTGCTATCTTGGATAATTTTGAATATGCCGATATTATCAAGGGTTCTGACGAAGACTTCATCAACATTTATGGAGAGGATGACTCCAATCAAATTTATCGAGATCATATCAGTTTCTACTCTAAGAATTTCATCTATACAAAGGGTGAAAAAGGAGTTCAGATCTTTGGAAACAATTTTGAAAAGTCGTATGCTGCGAACAATATAACACCAGTAAGTACCGTTGGTGCAGGAGATAACTTTAACGCAGGTATTGTCTATGGATTGATTAAAGAGGAGATAACACTGGAGGAGTTGAAAGCCGGTGTTGCAGAAGAGCGTTGGGATAAGGTGGTTCGCTACGCGATAGATTTTTCTTCGTTCGTATGTACGACGTTAGATAATTATATCTCAAAGGAATATGCTGCCAATTTCCTTATATAAGGAATAAGGAAATAATGAATATAGAAAAATGAGGTGCATTTAGTGCACTTCATTTTTTTATGGATTGTTCTGGAAGTAAAGAAGGACATTTTCTTTGTCGTTCTTTAGGGAGTTTTTCAATTCTTCTTTATCTGCAAATTTGTATAAAGGTCGGATAAACTCATAAAACTGAACGGAGATGGTTTCTCCATATATTTTTTTATTGAAGTCAAAGATGTTGATTTCGATAGATGTATCTCCATCCTTTTCTAATGTCGGACGTGTTCCTATGCACGCCATACCATTGTATATCTGTTCCTTATATTTTATCTTTACGGCATATACTCCAGCAGATGGAATAATCTTGGTTGGTGTATTGGGAGATAGATTGGCAGTTGGGAATCCTATGGTTTGACCGATCTCTTTCCCGTGAACCACCTCGCCTGTTAAGGTGTAGGGATAACCTAGGAAATCGTTTGCCTGACTGATGTCCCCGTAGGAGAGGAGACGACGAATCAGTGAAGAACTGATATTTTTCTTCTCTATGCTGAAAACTGGAGCTTGAGAAACCGTTATTCCCAACGTCTGTCCGTAGCGGTAATAATCCTCAAATCCTTCCAATCTGTCATGTCCAAATCTGTGGTCGTATCCAATGATGAGGTGTTTCACATGCATCTTTTCTAAAAGGACACTTTTCATGAAATCGAAAGCCGATAAGTTGGAGAGTTCTATTGTAAACGGAATCTGAAAACAATAGTCAATATTCAACTGAGAAATTCTCTCCTGCTTTTCCTCTATTGTGTTTAACAATTGAGGTTGATACTCTTTGTGTAGTACCATTCGAGGGTGAGGCCAAAAGGTGAGGATGGCCGATTTCAGGTTCTCTTTTTGGGCGATGGTCTGCATGTAATCAATCAGATATCGATGTCCACAATGCACGCCATCGAAAAAGCCAGTTGTCAGTATTAATTCTGAGTCGGGTGACTCGTTGATATTATGTATGAATTTTACCACTTTTCAATAAAATAAAGCAAAAAGTTTTGTATGTCATTAAAAAATACTATCTTTGCACTCGATTTGCAAAGGTAGTGAATTTTTTCACGATTTGCAAGTAGGGCCCATAGCTCAGTTGGTTAGCAGCACCTGACTCATAATCAGGGGGTCACAGGTTCAAGTCCTGTTGGGCCCACTACTAGTATACGAATCTAATCGGTTATTGTATTGCATATCCCAATAAAAACATACGGAAATTAGTTTGGATTGTAAGGAATTATTCCATGGAATGAATTTATAGAATCCACCATTATGGTGTTTTTGTTTCATTTGTCTTGCTGTTTGAATTTATAGTGGGACACTCGTTGATATATGAGAAATTTTGATTATCTTTGCAAATTATACGTATTTTTATACGTTACAAGGCAGATAGATAATAATTTAATTAATAATGAAACGTTTTAAATTTCTTAACAACGTTGTGGGTTGGGTGGTGTTTCTGATTGCGGCAGTCACCTACTTGCTAACAATTGAACCAACAGCCAGTTTCTGGGACTGTGGTGAGTTTATATCAACGGCAGATAAGTTAGAGGTTGGACATCCACCTGGAGCACCGTTTTTCATGTTAACAGCGAAATTTTTCACTTTGTTTGCGTCAGATCAGGCACATGTAGCCATGATGGTGAATAGTTTTTCTGCCATCTGTAGTGCGTTTGTCATCCTATTCTTATTTTGGACAATCACTCGATTGGCTCGCAAAATACTTGTAGCAGATAATAAAGAAATTAATCTAGAACAAACGATACTCATTCTCGGAGCTGGAACTGTAGGTGCGTTGGCATATACATTCTCAGATACATTCTGGTTCTCTGCAGTAGAGGGTGAGGTGTATGCTTATTCATCGTTGTTTACTGCAGTAGGCTTTTGGGCTATTCTGAAATGGGAGGAGGCAGACGGAAGTCCGTACGCCAATCGTTGGTTAATCTTCATTGCCTACTGGATGGGACTTTCCATTGGTGTTCACTTGTTGAATTTGTTGACAATCCCTGTTGTCGTATTGGTATATTACTATAAAAAATTCCAAGTTACAACCAAGGGAACAATCCTTGCCTTGCTTGTTTCATGTGTCATATTAGGTTTGGTATTGTATGGCATTATTCCTGGTTTCGTACAGGTGGCAGGATGGTTTGAATTGTTCTTTGTTAATACGTTAGGATTCAGTTTCAATGTTGGAACAATCATTTATGCAATACTGCTTATAGCATGTCTTGTGTGGGGTATTATAGAGACTATGCCATCGTCTAATGGAAATATAGCTGCTACACAGGACGTCGTTTTACAAACGGATTCCGTGAAGAAGAATTTTAAGAAGAAGGAGAAGGAGCAAGTAAGTCCTACCTCTCTTCGTGCTAATATTGCCTTCTTCTCGTCACTCCTTTTGTTGGGTATTCCATTCTTGGGAGGAAGAATACCTGCACTTATGGGTATTATCATACTTTGTGGTATAGCTGCATACATTATTTACAGCAAAAAGTTTTTGTCTGCTTCATTTTTGAATACAGTACTTCTTTGTTGCATGGTTATCTTGTTGGGTTATTCCACTTATGCCACGGTGATTATTCGTTCTGTTGCGAACACACCAATGGATCAGAACTCTCCAGATGATGTGTTTGCGTTGAAGAGTTATCTGAATCGTGAACAATATGGTGATACTCCATTGCTTTACGGAGAAAGTTACGCATCAGAATTGAGAAGGGTGCGTACCAATAAAGGATGGGAGTTGGATATTGATGAATTTGAAGGTATCTATGCAAAGAAAGTAAAGACCTCTGAAAATGAGAAGGATAGTTACGAATTGTATGACCATAAGAAAAAGTACAAATATGATTTGTGCATGCCATTCCCTCGTATGTATAGCAAACAAGCATCACACATTGAGGCATATAAGCAATGGGCTAATATAAAAGGTCATAAGGTTCGTTACAAGAGTATGGGAGAAAATAAAACGAAGATTGTTCCTACTTTTGGCGAAAATCTGACATTCTTCTTTAAATATCAGGTTGGTTGGATGTATTGGCGTTACTTCATGTGGAATTTCTCGGGTCGTCAGAATGACATTCAAGGTCACGGAGGTGCCGTACATGGTAACTGGATCACTGGTATCAATGCCATAGATAGTTTTATGTTGGGCGATCAAGAATCGATGCCAGATGAATTGAAAAATAATAAGGGTCATAATGTGTACTATTTATTGCCTTTATTGTTAGGTCTTATGGGTATTGCATTTCAGTTCATGAAAGGTAAGAAGGGCATGCAGAGTTTCTGGATTACTGCAACATTGTTCTTCATGACAGGTTTGGCTATTGTTCTCTATTTGAACCAGACTCCATATCAACCTCGTGAACGTGACTATGCGTATGCAGGTTCTTTCTACGCCTTCTGTATTTGGATCGGATTGGGTCTGCTCTTCCTACATGAAATTTTAAAAATGTGGATTAATGGTAAGATTTCAGCTACGGTAGTGACTCTTGCTTGTTTGGGTGTGCCTGCATTGATGGCTGCTCAAAACTGGGATGATCACGATCGTTCAAATCGTTATACATGCCGTGATTTTGGTCAGAACTACTTATTGTCCCTGCAACCTAATTCTGTCATCTTTACGAACGGAGATAATGATACATTCCCTCTGTGGTATAATCAAGAGGTGGAAGGTGTCGGTACTGATTCGAGGGTGGCTAACCTAAGTTACTTGCAAATGGGATGGTATGTTGATCAAATGAAGCGTCAGGCATATGAATCAGACCCACTTCCATTGTCGTTGGAGGCTAAGGATTACATGAACGGAAGACTTGACATTGCTTATATGTTCAATGTGGTTCCAGAATTGAAATTCGATATGGCTGTTGAGATTGCTAAGAATCCTGAAAAGTACAAGCAATATAATCCATATGACGATGATAAGATGAACTTTATCCCTACGAAGAATTTTGTATTGGATATAGATAAAAATGATGTGTTGAGTTCTGGTGTTATTCCTGCTAAAGACATTGTGAAGGTACCAGATCAGATTCGTTTGAATCTATCATCTAAGGGTTACTTAGGCAAACATGAGGTGATGATTCTCGATTTGTTGCAACAAAACAAATGGAAACGACCTCTTTATTTTGCTGTGACTGTAGGAGGTGATAGTTATATGGGCTTACAGAGATATTTGTCTTTGGAAGGTATGGCATATCGTATCTTACCTTGTCCTGGAGGCGTTTTGTCTAAGGGTGAGCAGGTGAACATCGAAAGAACGTATGATAACTTGTTACATAAGTTTAAATGGGGTGGTATTGCTGAAAATCCAAATATTTATATGGATGAGAATAATCTCCGCATGACCTCTACATTACGTTTTATGTTCGTACGTTTGTCGGATGCTATCATGGCTGAGTCTCACAGAGCTGAAGTGATGCAACAATATTGCAACGCATTGTTATGGGCCCTCTCTCAGGAAGATAATCGTCCTGATTCTCCAAATAACATGAGTGTGTTCAGAACTCTCAGTCGTTATTATTATGACAATGATAGAATCACTTCTACAACATCTTATTCTGATTCTATGTTGATTTCAAATGCACCTGCAATTGCATGTGAAATCTTGGGATGCTCTAAGCAAACTCCAAAAATCGAGATGATGAGAATGTTGGATGAACATGGAAAGAAGTTCACAAAAGATGTGATTGATTCTATCAAGGCAGCTAATAAGAGTAAGGTTATAGAAGTATTGGATTACTGTAACAAGGTAATGCCTGTCCCTCAAATTCCATATACAACAGCTAATATCATGATGGCTCGTACATACTTGGAATTGGGTGAAGTACAACGTGCCCTTAAGATTATGGATGTCATGAAAGAAACTTCTATTCAATACTTGGAATGGATATCTGCAATGGATCCAGTCAATCAGAGAGCATCGATGGATGAGTTCTCTGAAAAATTCTCCATCTTTGCAGAAATTCTTCAATTGAACCAAACGATTCTTAAGAATGATGTGGAGAAAGATCTTGCATTGTACGATAAGTATATGCAAGTTTATAGAAAGTGGAATAAATAATAAATGCGTAATAGCAAATGTTAATTGAACAAGTGCCAACTGTTTTTCGGAAATTTTTTCCGAAAACAGTCTGGCGACTTCCCAAAAAGGAAAAGACAGTGTTTCTAACATTTGACGATGGTCCTATTCCAGAGGAAACACCTTTTGTATTGGACATTTTGCGTCAGCATAACATAAAAGCTACTTTCTTTTGTGTGGGTGAAAATGTGAAGAAACATCCGGATATTTTCCAAATGGTGCTGAATGATGGTCATGTGGTTGGTAATCATACGTATAACCACTTGGCGGGATTCACCAATTTTTCGAAACATTATATTGATAATGTGGCAAAAGCTGATGAGTTTATTCATAGTCACTTGTTTCGACCTCCTCATGGAACGTTTAGAATAGGAGAGTTTTTCTTCCTTCGACGTCACTATACAATAGTATTTTGGGATGTTGTCACTCGTGATTATAACAATAAACTCTCTGGTGAAGAGGTGTTGAATATTGTTAAGCGTTACACTCGGAATGGGTCTATCATCGTTTTTCATGATTCGCTGAAAGCGTCTAAGAATATGAGGTATGCTCTTCCCCGCGCAATTGAATATCTGAAATCGGAAGGTTATCACTTCGATGTTTTATCCGAAGAGACTATTAATGGATAATTATTAATTTGAATATGAATATTTTATTATTAGGTTCTGGTGGCCGTGAACATGCATTAGCATGGAAAATGGCTCAAAGTAACAAAGTTGAACATCTATACATTGCTCCAGGAAACGGAGGTACATTGTCAGTAGGCGAAAACGTTTCTATTTCTGCTACGGATTTCCCTGCCATCAAAAATTTTGTTTTGGAGAAAAACATTAATATGGTGGTGGTAGGTCCTGAGGATCCTTTGGTGAAAGGTGTCTATGATTTCTTTGTTTCCGATCCTGCTTTATCATCTATTCCAGTGATAGGTCCTTCTAAAGAGGGTGCTCAGTTGGAGGGTAGCAAAGATTTTGCAAAAGGTTTTATGATGCGTCATCAGATTCCTACAGCTCGTTATAAGAGTTTCACTGCAGCTACATTGCAGGAAGGATGTCGCTTCTTAGAAGAATTGGAGGCTCCTTATGTTCTGAAAGCAGATGGTTTGGCTGCTGGTAAGGGTGTTTTGATCATCAATAACCTTGATGAAGCAAAACAGGAGCTTGGTAACATGCTGAACGGAAAGTTCGGTAATGCCAGTGCAACGGTTGTCATAGAAGAGTTCCTTGCTGGTATTGAGTGTTCTGTTTTTGTTTTGACAGATGGAAAGGATTATAAAATCCTTCCTGTTGCAAAAGATTATAAACGAATAGGAGAGGGTGATACTGGTTTAAATACCGGTGGTATGGGTGCTGTTTCTCCAGTTCCATTTGCTGATGCTACCTTTATGAAAAAGGTGGAGGAACGCATTGTTATCCCTACAATTAAGGGATTACAACAAGAGAATATCTGTTACAAAGGCTTTATCTTCCTTGGCTTGATCAATGTGAAGAATGAACCAATGGTAATTGAATATAATGTACGTATGGGTGACCCAGAGACAGAGGCTGTCATGCTTCGTATCAAGTCTGATTTGGTTGATCTTTTTGAAGGTGTCGCAACAGGCACGTTGGGAAGTAAGACATTGATCGAGGATGAACGTGCAGCTGTAACTGTTATGATGGTATCGGGCGGTTACCCTGAGGCATACGAAAAAGGTAAGGAAATCACTGGCTTGGAGAATGTGAAGGATAGCATCGTCTTCCATGCAGGTACGCAGATGAAAGATGGTAAATTGGTGACAAGTGGTGGTCGTGTCCTTTCCGTTAGTTCGTATGGAAAAGACAAAGAGGAAGCATTGGCTCAGTCTTTCCAAAATGTTCAGAAAATCAACTTCGATAAGAAATATTTCAGAAGTGACATCGGAAAGGATTTGAAGTAAGTTAGATTATGCAATACAGAGAATATACAGATATTATTCGTCCGAAGACATCCAACCTTATCTTGTGCTTCGGTATCATTCTGTTGCTCTGGATTGGAATCATACCAGATAATACAATCATACCAGTGGAGAGTCTTGTTATGAACAACTCTCCGCTGGCTTTTGTTTTATCACAAAACATGGATTTCCTATCGTTTCCGTTTAATTTCCTTCCTATGGTCTTGTTGGGACTTATCTCTTATTTCCTGATATGGTTCAATGAAGACTATTCCTTTATTTCCGTTAGATCGATTTTACCTGCTTTCTTTTTTATTATAATAAGCTCTTTGCTATTTCGCCCGTACGCATTTATCACATTCATTGTGATTCTTCTTGTTTTCTTTATTATCTTCTCTTGTTTTCATCTATATGAAAATCCTTCCGGATCTCCCTCTGTTTCGTTGTTTAATACAGGACTATTATTGGGTGTGACAACCCTCTTTTCGTTGTCATGCTTTTCATATATATTATTATTGATTGTTTACTACTATCGAATTAAGGCACTATCCTTAAAAACCTTCCTTGCTTTTATTATGGGCTTGATGGTTCCCTATTTATATACCGTAGGTGGTTTCTATTTTACAGGTAACATTACGTTATTGGGTAACTATTTCACAAATTGGCATGTGGGAGGGGGCGTCTCTTTATGGCACCAGTTGAGCGACTCAACCTTAGTTTATGTTGGGGTAGTTGCACTGCTTACCATCTTTTCTTTGGTGAGAATCTTTTTCATGAGTTCCCATCAAACAATCAAAAACAGACAAGAATCCATGTTCTTAGTTCATGCGTTTCTGTTAACGGTCATATTTTTGCTTTTGGGAGCGAGTGACACATTCATCTTACTGCCAATTGCGGTTTTCCTTGCCTCGTTTCTGTTAGGACAGGCTTTTTCTTCGGAATATAATCTAGTAATAAAAATTCTATTGGGAATCTTCATTGTCTCATCCGTACTGTTCTTGATTTTCCCCGATTATAACTGGGAGGTATGATAGAATTTTTTGTTCAGTATGGATATTGGGGATTTTTCCTTGCTTCATTTCTCTCGGCAACGGTTTTGCCCTTTCCCTCAGAGGTGGTATTATTTGCGTTGTTGCATATTGGAGCATCTCCGATTTTATGTGTGCTATTTGGTACGGTGGGTAATGTGTTAGGCGGACTGACATGTTATTGGATAGGAAGTAAGGGAAAGATTGAGTGGATGGAGAAATATTTGGGGGTTTCTAAAGAGAAGGTAGAGTCTGTGCAGTCGTGGGTTGCCAATAAAGGAGCTCCAATGGCTTTTTTCTCCTTTTTACCAATTATTGGCGACGTCATCAATATCGCATTAGGATTTTTACATTCTAAGCTTAAATGGGTGGTTGTTTTCATGACTTTAGGTAAATTTGCGCGTTATCTCTTTATCATGTATATAAAACCAATGGTGTTATAAACTATTTTTGAATATGGAAGTAAGAATTGAACCATCGTGGCATGAAGTGTTAAAGGATGAATTTGAGAAGCCTTATTTTTCGATTCTAACAGATTTTGTTAGAAAGGAGTATAAGACAAAAACAGTTTTTCCTCCTGCCAAGTTAATTTTCAATGCCTTTGATTTATGTCCTTTTGACAACGTAAAGGTGGTGATCATTGGTCAGGATCCCTATCATGGGTATGGTCAGGCACATGGGTTGTGTTTCTCTGTGAATGATGGTGTACAGTTTCCTCCTTCATTGGTAAATATATTCAAGGAGATAGAGCGAGATCTTCAGATACCATTTCCATCCAGTGGAAATTTAGAGCGATGGGCGAAGCAAGGAGTATTTCTTCTCAATGCTACTCTGACGGTCCTTTCAGGCTGCGCAGGCTCGCATCAAAACAAAGGGTGGGAGGAGTTTACGGACTCTGTAATCAAAAAGATATCTGACCGGAAAGAACATGTTGTGTTTATGTTATGGGGTTCGTATGCACAGAAGAAAGGTGCTGTGATAGACAGTAAAAAACATTTGGTATTGAAAGCTGTTCATCCATCTCCACTCTCTGCATATCGTGGATTTATTGGATGTGGTCATTTCAGTATGGCCAATAACTATCTGCAACAACATGGTTTGTCGCCTATTCAATGGTAGAAATTGACAAGATGCTAAATATAAAACGAAAGGGGCTGTTCGAAAAGCAATCGAACAGCCCCTTCTGATTGTTTAAAATATTTATTTAGTTAGTAGTGCAGGTAGCTCGTTTGCTGAGCCGTCTTCCTTAACCACTGGGAAATCACCTTTGTAACACCAGTGGGCATTCGCTATATTATGTTTTCTAAAGATGTCAACAACATCAGTATACCATCTCAAACGAATCTCTTTGTCTATATATTGAGGGTAGACACCAAACTCACCGCAATACAATGCTAAGTGAAGAGAGTCGGCTACGTTAATAGCAACCTGGATGCTTTGCTCCAATTCGGTAGCTGTAACATAAATGTTGTGAATTCTCAATTTTGCTTTTTGATCTTCTGTCAAGCCTGCATATGCAGTTGTCGTATCCTCAATGATCTGTCCTGGATAATTGACTTTTCCGTGATAGAAGTTTGTCTCTTGGTTCCAAGGAGCAAGATAGTGAGTGATAAGAGCAGGATGATAGTAGTGGAAGCTGAGGATCAATTTCTTATCATTAGCTGGAACGGACAACTCTCTGAAAGCATCAGGAGTTTGCCAGTAATTAGATCCAATTACTAAGAATCGGTTAGGTTCCTCTTTACGAATTGTTTCGATGTATTTAGCAACGAACTCATTCCATGCTTGGCAAGTAGGAGCGGCAGGTTCATTTAGAATCTCGTATGCCACGCGATCATTAGGATATTTTTTAAGTTCCTTTTGAAGGTCGAGCCAGATGGATAGGAACTGAGCTTTTGCAGTATCGCTTTCAAACAAATAATTAGGCTTTGCGTTCTCGCTGTTGAAGTGATAAGAACGAAGAATATGAAGGTCGATGATAATGTTCATATTGTTCTCCAACGTCCATTGGATCGCATTGGTCAACAATTGAAAACCTTCTGCGTCACGATTCATATTTTCATCGTATAGCTGTTCCTCGTCGATTGGGAGACGAACATGTTTGAATCCCATGGCTGCGATAGAATCGAAGTCCTTTTTGGTAATCATCGTTAAGCGGTTTTCTTTGAAGTTTCCATTCTGAGATAACCAGTGACTAACATTGACACCATTGCTGAGGTCGAAAGAGGAAGAATCATTAGTAACGGTAGTGACTTCTTGATCTGTGTTTGTAGTAGAATTTTGAGTAGTTTTATTACAAGAAGTAATTCCAAAACTAGTCATAATTGACAGTGATAAGAGGATAATTCGTGTTCTCATATTAAAAACATTATGTTAATAGATACCGCAAAGTTAATGATATTTGTGAAATGACATAATAAAATTATGTTTTTGTCATTCGAATAATTTTAAACGTCTAATTTTCAATCATATAGAAATTATTTTTCAAAAAAATTGCGAATAAATTTTGTTTATAAAAATAATCTGTTATATTTGCCAGCAGAATGCTTATGGAATAAACACAGAATGTACGAATTAAAATAGGACAACAATTGCCAATAGTTATTTTAGATATGCGTTTCTGACCGTCGCGATGGCGGTCAGAAATTTTTTTATGTGTTTTTCATAAAGGCAGGTAGCATAAAAAAAGCTTTTTTCGTGAAAAAAGTGGCTTTTTTATTTGGAAATTAGATTCTGTTTTATTATAATTGCCATAAGGTATAACCCTTAAACTTAAAACAGAATTCGAATTCGAGAATATGTCGCGCGACGACCATTTAATTTATAAGTAAGAACCCCCAATTACCGAGAGGCAGTTGGGGGTCGCTTATTGTATAAGTGGGATAGAAAAGAGGGCATCATAATGTATTTTTTTGCATATACGAATATTATTTGAATAAATATGCATAAAATAAAATCTAATAACTGAAAAAAAATGCAATCGTTTTGCCGTTAATGCATAATTTTTTAAATTTGCGAATTAATTACATAAATTTAAATATAGACCAGTATTAGTTATGGCTAAAGTTGAAGATTTGGACCAAGTGGTGGTTCGTTTTTCTGGCGACTCCGGAGACGGAATGCAATTGGCTGGAAATATATTCTCTACGATTTCCGCTACAGTTGGTAATGACATCTGTACTTTCCCTGATTATCCGGCTGATATTCGTGCCCCACAGGGATCATTAACGGGAGTTTCTGGCTTCCAAGTTCATATCGGTGCAAACAAGGTATTTACTCCAGGTGATAAATGTGATGTCCTTGTTGCGATGAACCCAGCAGCTTTGAAGACTCAATATAAGTTCTGTAAGCCTACATCATGTATCATTATTGATACCGATTCATTCAAAGAGAGTGATTTGAAGAAGGCAAACTTTGAAACGCTTGATGCCATCGCTGAAATGGGTATTAAGAATGATGTGATTGCAGCTCCTATCACGCAAATGGTAAAAGATTGCTTGGCAGATTCTGGTATGGATCCAAAGGCAGTTTTGAAATGTCGTAACATGTTTGCTCTTGGTTTGGTTTGTTGGTTGTTCAACCGTGATACCAACATTGCATTCAACATGTTGAAAGAGAAATTTGCGAAGAAACCAGGTGTGGCTGAATCCAACATCAAGGTAATTCAAGCTGGTTATGATTACGGACAAAATACGCACTCTTCTGTTGAGCATACTTACACTGTTGAGACTAAATGTGCTAAGAAGGGTGTATATATGGATATTAATGGTAACAAGGCTACTTCGTACGGTTTGATTGCCGCTGCTGAGAAAGCTGGTTTGAAGCTTTACTTGGGTTCTTACCCAATCACTCCTGCTACGGATGTTCTTCACGAACTTTCTAAACACAAATCATTGGGTGTTACAACAGTTCAATGTGAGGATGAGATTGCAGGATGTGCATCTGCAGTAGGTGCATCTTTCGCTGGTGCATTGGCTTGTACATCTACTTCAGGTCCTGGTATCTGTTTGAAGTCGGAAGCAATGAACTTGGCAGTAATCATGGAGTTGCCATTGGTAGTGTTGGATGTTCAACGTGGTGGTCCTGCTACAGGTCTTCCTACCAAATCTGAGCAAACAGACCTTCTTCAATGTCTCTTTGGTCGTAATGGTGAATCTCCAATGCCAGTTATCGCTGCTACATCTCCAACAGATTGTTTTGATGCTGCTTATATGGCATGTAAGATTGCTTTGGAACACATGACTCCAGTTGTATTGATGACCGATGCATACGTGGCTAATGGTTCTGGTGCTTTCAGATTGCCTAACTTGGACGAGTTCCCTGCTATCAATCCTCCTTATGTTCCAGAGGAGATGAAGGGTACTTGGACTCCATATATGCGTAATGCTGCTGGTTCTCGTTATTGGGCTATTCCTGGTCGCGACGGATTCCAACATATTCTTGGTGGTTTGGAGAAGGATAACGCAACAGGTGCGATCTCTACAAATCCTGAAAACCACAACTTGATGACACATCTTCGTCAAGAAAAAATCGATAAGATTGAAGTGCCTGATCTAATTGTTGAAGGCGACGAGAAAGATGCAGAGTTGTTAATCGTCGGTTTCGGTGGTACATACGGACATTTACATGCGGCAATGGATGAGATGAGAGCTGCTGGTAAGAAAGTTGCCTTGGCTCACTTCAAATACATCAACCCACTTCCAAAGAATACTGCTTCTGTGATGAAGAAGTATAAGAAGGTGGTTGTCGCTGAGCAAAATATGGGTCAGTTCGCTGGATGGTTACGTATGAAGGTGGACGGTTTTGCTCCATATCAGTTCAACGAGGTGAAGGGTCAACCTTTCATGGTAGCAGACTTGGTCGAGAACTTCACTGCAGTTTATAACAAATAAGCTTGAATAGTTAAGAGTTAAGAGTTAAGAGTTAAGAATTATGGCAGATTCTATCATAATGATTAAGTCTTATTCTTTTGCTCTTAGAATAGTAAATGCATATAAATATTTAATAGAAGAGAAAAGAGAGTTTGTTCTTTCGAAGCAGATGTTGAGGAGTGGAACCTCTATTGGTGCGATGGTAAGAGAATCGAAATTTGCACAAAGCAAATCAGACTTCATAAATAAACTTTCCATCGGGTTAAAGGAAGCAAACGAAACGTTGTATTGGTTAGATTTGCTCCACGATAGTGGGTATCTTGAAGAAGGGGTATATCTGTCTATTCGTAACGATTGTGATGAAATAGTTTCAATTCTTGCGGCAATAGTTAAAACCTCGAAAGAAACTCTTAATTCTTAACTCTTAATTTTTAATTTAATATGGAATTAACCGCAAAAGATTTCAAAAAGGGCCAACCACGTTGGTGTCCGGGTTGTGGAGACCACTTTTTCTTGGCGTCCCTTCAAAAAGCAATGGCTGAGATAGGCATTGCCCCATGCGATACAGCAGTAATTTCAGGTATCGGTTGTTCAAGCCGTCTACCTCACTATATGGCTACATACGGTATGAATACTATCCACGGACGTGCAGCAGCAATCGCTACAGGTGCGAAAGTGGCTAATCCAAATTTGACCGTATGGCAAATCTCTGGTGATGGTGATGGTTTGGCTATTGGTGGAAACCACTTTATTCATGCTAATCGTCGTAACATCGACATCAATATGATTCTTTTGAATAACCGTATCTATGGTTTGACAAAAGGTCAATACTCTCCAACATCTCCTCGTGGATTTGTCAGCAAGTCATCTCCTTATGGTACTGTTGAAGATCCATTCCGTCCAGCTGAGTTGTGCTTTGGCGCACGTGGTCATTTCTTCGCTCGTGCCGTTGCGACAGATGCTCCTGGAACAATCGAGATTTTGAAAGCTGCTCAAGCTCACAAGGGTGCTTCAGTTTGCGAAATCCTTCAAAACTGCGTCGTATTCAACGACGGTATCCATGAAAGTGTATACAGTGCAGAAGGTCGTAAGAAGAATGCTATCTACTTGAAACATGGTCAGCCTATGATCTTCGGAGAAAACAACGAGTTTGGTTTGATGCAAGATGGATTCGGCATCAAAGTTGTGAAGATCGGTGAAAATGGTATCACAGAAAAAGACCTATTGGTTCACGATGCTCACTGCGAGGATAATACACTTCAATTGAAGCTTGCTTTGATGGAAGGTCCAGACTTCCCTGTAGCATTGGGTGTTATCCGTGATGTGGAAGCTCCAACTTACAACGATGCTGTTGTTGAACAAATAGAAGACGTTAAGAGCAAAAAGAAGTATCACAACTTCCAAGAGCTTTTGATGACTAACGATACTTGGGAGGTAAAATAATAGATTCTCCTGAACATGATAAAGGGTGTGTCAAAATGATTTTTGATACACCCTTTTTAGTTAATGGTGAATAGAATCCACCTGATTCTTTAAGATAGCTTGAATATTCAAGAGGAAATATGAGATTTGCTCACTAAATATTTCCTGTTATAGCCGCATATTTAATACATAAAACAATAATAGATATAAGAAGAGCTAATACAAAGAATAATTTTAACAAAAATACCAAGAGTTTCATACGTCAGAAGATGGGTTCTATTCTATTATTTCAGCATTCGCAAGAACCGATTGTGTTGAATGTTGAATAGTTGTTCATTATTAATCAACCGTTCAAAGTTAAGTAAAATACTTTATATTATCCAAATATAACTTATTTACCATTATTCCCCCCAACGTATTAGGTATTCTTCTTTAATGCCAGCATCATTCCTGCAATTAGGATGATGGCTCCTACTATAGCCATAAGTGTGATTGGTTCGTTAATCAATATGAAGGCCCATAATATGGTGAAAAGAGATTGCATGTAGACATAATTGGTGGCTCGAACAGTACCAATCTTTTTCAACACCCAGCTCCACAAAAAGAAACATAACATGGAGGCGATTATTCCTAAATAGAGGATATTCCCAATTACAATGGGTTGAAACATTTGTGCCGTATCTATTTGCATGGGTTGTAGAATTAGGTAGGGGATAACGGAGATGAGTCCGTAGCCAAACGTCTTACGTGTGATGAAAAGGGTGTCGTATTTTCCTAATACTTTATGCATCAATAATGAATAAAAAGCCCATGACCATGCAGCGCCAATTGCGAGGATGTCTCCTATGGGGTGAAGATGTAGTTGTGTCTGTCCGTTGAAAATAACCAATACCATACCTGCTAATGCCATTAGCGAACCGATAAGTTGCCTCAGACCTAACCGTTCGCTTTTGTAGAATAGGGAGACTAAGAAGGCGGTGTATAAAGGACATGAACCCACTAATATGGAGACGTTGCCAGCGGTGGAGTGACACAAGGCTTCATTCTCCAAAACGAAGTATAGTGAACCACCTGTCAGTCCTAAAGAAACCATAAGCAACTCCTCCTTCCAATTGTCTGTCCATATTTTTTTGTGACAGACAATCCAAATGCAGGCATACGCTAAAAGGAATCGAAGGAAAAACAGATCTACTGCTCGTAATCCTGCCTCTAGAACAATTTTGGAGGAGACGAATGTTTCACTCCATATCATCATTATGATGATGGCAACCAGATGAGGGAGGAATAGGTTTCGGTTATTCATCAGTGAAATTTTAATGTGCAAAGATACTATTCTTTAAACGTATTTCCCTTTTTGTTTACTATGAAAATATTATTTTTTGTTAGATATTATAGACCTCACCTATACTATCCTATGAAAATTTCCGTTATTATCCTAATGGGAGTTTATGTCGATAGTGGAGCCGATGTGCACATCGTCTCTATCGTGACCGACGGACAATCGGTAAGGTATCAAAAAAATCAGAAAACACCGAAAGGTTCATCAACCCATAATTTGTACCGTTAATTTCAAAACGGAGAACTTATTGAACTTGCCATTATAAATGTCCATGATGTGAATTATGTACTTTGGCATAACTTTTGAAGTATTAAATTTGTGTCTATAGAAGATTGTACTATCGTATGATGATGAAAATACAACTGAATACTAGAAAGAAAAAAATTATAGCTGCCATTGTGGCTTTTTTTCTTGTCTTATTCTTATTCTTTATATTGTTGATTCCCGCCGTTGATCACAATTTTCTCGGTTTGTTTGGAAAATCCCCATCTATAGAGCAGTTGGAGAATCCAACTCAGATGGAGGCTTCCGAGATTTATAGTGACGACGGAGTGTTGATTGGAAAGTTTTATGTGGAGAACCGCAGTCTGATTAAGTATGAGGAGCTATCGCCCGTATTAATACAAACCTTGATTCAGACGGAGGATAAACGTTTCTATGAGCACAAGGGTGTGGATTATTATGGTATGTTTGCCGCCATGAAAGACGCATTCAAGGGAGAGGCGAGAGGTGCCAGCACGTTGTCGCAGCAGTTGGTGAAGAACCTCTTTAAAATGCGATCGGAATATAATAAAGGTTTCTTTTGCCGTGTACCGGGAATCAAGACACTGATTATCAAGATAAAAGAATGTCTGGGCGCGCGACGCATTGAGGAACGTTATTCCAAAGAGGAGATATTGACACTCTATTTCAATACTGTTTATTTCGGTAATCATGCCTATGGTATCAAAATGGCATCGAAACGCTATTTTAATCTTAAACCTAACGAATTATCATATGAACAAGCCGCTACGATTATTGGAATTTTGAAGGCGACCACCTACTATAGTCCAATACGTAACCCGGAAAACAATTTGAAGCGTAGAAATGTCATTTTGAACAATTTGTGTAGTCAAAACATCATTGATAAGGCAACGTGCGATTCTTTGTGCGCCCTTCCAATTGGTTTGAATATGCAAAATGAGAAGGATGAAAGAGGGGAGGCTCTTTATTTCCGTGAGGCGGTCTTTAATGAGGCACAGGAATGGTGCGAGAAGAATGGGTATAATCTTTATGGCGACGGACTAAAGATTTATACCTCCATCGACACGAAAATGCAAAAGTATGCTGAACAGGCAGTATGGAAAGAGATGTCTTCCCTACAAACCAAATTTAATCAGCATTGGAAGGGTGCTAACCCATGGCGTGATCAGAATCAGGCGGAACTGACCACCTTTATTGATGAAACAATAAAGAAGACAGCCACCTATAAAAATCTGATGACAAAGTACAGTGGCGATGAAAAGAAAGTCCTTGCTGACATGAAAACCCCTCATGCGATGAAGGTTTTCTCGTATCGTGGTTTGGTGGATACAGTGATGAGCAGCATCGATTCCTTGAAGTATACGTTGCACTTCCTTCATACAGGATTTTTGGCAATGGAACCACAAACAGGAAAGGTGAAGGTCTGGGTAGGTGATGTTGACTTTAATTATTGGCAATATGATAAAGTGACGGCAAAGCGACAACCAGGTTCTACCTTCAAACTCTTTGTTTATGCTGCTGCCATTCAGGGAGGTCGATGCAGTTGCGACACGTTGGTGGATAAAGCGATTGAATGGCCTGTCACAGAAGAGGATAACTCAGTAACGATATGGAAACCACAAAATGCGAGCGGGGTCTTCTCTAACGAGAGTGTCACGTTGAAAACCGCTTTGGCTCGCTCTATCAACTCCATTCCGGTACAGTTGACACGTCAGATGGGTCCAGAGAGTGTTGTAGCGATGGCTCATCAAATGGGTATTGCTTCGCCTGTTCGTCCTATTCCATCCATTGCATTAGGTGCCGAGGATGTCTCGTTGCTGGAGATGGTTGCCGCCTACTCAGTTGTGGTCGACGAGGGTAGATTTAGTAAGCCAATCATCATAACGAAGATTGTAGACCGCGATGGAAAGGTTTTGTTAGAAAACCTGCCGGAGAGAAGACAGGTTTTGGATTATGAGACTGCCTTTATCATGCGTGATATGTTGCAGGAAGGTTTACGTGACGCACATGGTACCTCCCAGAAATTATATGAATATAAAATCCATGGTGAGACAGATTTCGGCGGTAAGACGGGTACTACCTCAAACTATTCAGATGCGTGGTATATGGGTATCTCGCCTAAATTGGTTGCAGGTGTATGGGTAGGTGGTGAATACCGTTGCATTCACTTCAGTAATGGAACATACGGACAGGGTAGTAGAACGGCACTGCCTATCTTTGGACGTTTTATGGAGTATATTTTGAAAGACCCTAAACTATCTCAAAAATATAAAGGAAGATTTGCCGATCCTGATGCGAAACGTATAACAAAAGAATATGTATGCGTCCAAAAGGAAGAGGAGGTGAAACCTGTGGAAAATGTGAAGAACTTCTTTAAGAAGATCTTTGGAAGAGATAAGAGTGATGCATATCGCGACTCAGTTAAACAGGAAAAGAAGAAGGCTCGTCAGGAGAGAAAAGAGAAGCGCAGAGAGAAGAGACGTAATAGGAGATAGTTGTTTGATGTCGGATAGTTATCACTTCAAACAATAGTGAAATCGGTCCATCTGGCGGTTTTTTCAAATTGTTAATAACCTGTTAAAAAGTCTGTTTAAAGTGAGTCTGCATATAATTTTGTAATAGTTATGCATTAGATTAACTTTGCGAAGCGTTAATCGCCAACGTATGCAAAATTAAGATAAGGAAAAGAGATGCAAGAATTATTTGATCTTATATACGGTTTATTGAACAACCACACTTGTGTGATTGTTCCCAGTTTCGGTGGATTTGTTGTCAATGACAAAGCTGCAGAGATTCATGCTGAGGATAATAGTTTTTTCCCTCCGATGAAGGAGGTTATCTTTAATCAGTTGCTTACGCATAATGATGGACTGTTGGCGCAGGAGATCATGCGTAGGAAGGGAATATCATTTGAGGAAGCCAATCGTGAGATAGGAGAGACGGTGAATCAGATACAGCAAGTATTATCTTCTGATGGCTCGTTGGAGGTTTCTGATTGGGGAGTATTCAGACAAGAAGGACAGGTATTGTCATTCACGCAGAAGAGATCATTTGTGGTGGATAAAGAGGCGTTTGGATTAAGTGAGTTTTATTTTCCTGAGTTATTGATTAAGGAGGAAACGAAGACGCAAGAGGTAAAGAGGCATAGGTCTACCATCAGTTCGCTTTTGATGGGAACGGCGGCTGCGGTAGTCTGTCTGATGGTATTCCAACCACTTCAGAATGAGACAGAGCCCAATCCTCTCATGCTTCAACAATCCTCATTGTTGTTGGCTAGTTTGCAGACGGAAGTGGAGTCGCAGACAAAGACGATAAATATCTTACAAACAGAATTGAACTCGTACAAGCAAGCTCCTGTAGGATTTTATCTGATATTAGCAGATTTTGCGAACAAGAATGCTGCTATTGATTATATTGATGAAGAGGGATTGGAGGAGGATAAATCCATTCAACTTCTTACGATAGACAATCGTTGTTATGTCTCGATTGCTTCATCTATGGACAAAGAGGAACTGTTGGAGAAAAAGGCAAGTTTATCGAAAGAGATGTATGACTTGGATCATGCCTACATTTTGTCAGTGGCAAAAATGAACGAGTAAAGCAGAGATTATGATAAAGATTTCGGATCAAGATATAAGAAAAGCTGCAGCGAATGGGGTGGACGACTTCCTGAAGGTTTTTACGGATGCTTATTGGAAGGAGATCAATGGGGAGATTAATGCTGAGTCGATGACAAAGTTGAATGGGCATCAGAATGCTTTGTTGGCCTATTCGATATTTAGAAATGAGATGAACGATGGCGGCTTTGTTCAGATGATTCAGAATGGTTACGGAGGATATTTTTTTGATAATCCGTTTGCCAAGGCTATGAGATTGTTTGGTGCCAAACCATTGTCCAAGTTAGTCTATGCGGCAAAGAAAATCTATGATTCAAATAAGAAGGAGTTGGAGCGGGAGACGTCAGAGGAGGAGTTCCTTTCTATGTATGTTGATTTTGAGGAGTTTGATGATTTAGAAGAGGAGTTCTTTTTTATGGAGGAAGAGACCACTTCAGCTATTGCACATTTTGTGGATGAAAACATTGAATTGTTTGCGGAGATAGTGTGAATTTAAATATTATCAAAATAGAAAGAAAAGCGAGCTGTTCCATTATGGAGCAGCTCGCTTTTTTATATTAGTACTGGTCAAGTTATGGCTCAATCAATACTTTCTCGTGACCTACGATATAGTAGGTTCCTTTCTTTAATCCATTCAATGCTTCTGACTTCTTGACATTTGTTTTTACCACAGTGCCAGTGATTGTATAGACATTCACCAAACCGTCAATGTTATCTGAATGTGGATCATTAACATCCAATTGCTCTGTGCAAACGTAAAGTTGTATGTCATCCAGGATAAAGTCATTACCACTCATGTTATAGCTTTCACCACCCACTTCAGAGACGACCTCGAGCAGAAGCTCGTCTCCAACAAGGTTGGTTGAGATATTAATCTGATACCATATTCCAGCTATATCAGCCGAGATATGTGGAGTCTCTTCAACGATGCCATTCTTTACATCTGTCAATCGTATATAAATTTTTGCAGGTAGGGTAGCATCGGTGAATTTGCTCATCGCGCATTGCGCAGTTACTGCTTTCCCTTCCAAGATAGTATTGGTAATTCGTTTTGAATAGATCACGTCGCCAGCCTCATTTCCACCATTTACGAACAACATACCACCATAAGCCGTTCCATTATTGTAGGTATGGTCGGAGAAGAAACCATTGGTTGAACGAGGAAGTAGATAAGACGGCCATTCCCATTTTGTTCCTTCTTTGGCTCCGTCGTATAAACATGTTACATTACCTGCAACGGTATATTTACCCTCTAAGAAAGGAACGGTGTCACATTCTGTTCCTGGAATCTCTAAATCGTAGCATGTAGACCATTTCTTTCCATCGTAGTGAATTACTTTTTGAGGTGCTAGTAAATCGGTATAATCCCAGGTCCAATAGGTAGAGTCTGATGTGAAGGTACCGAAATCTTCCTGCCAAATCAGTTTAGTTACCAATGGATTGCCTTCTTCGTCAAAGCAGAGAGGATTACTTGTGAAATCCATGAGGATGGTATCAGAATTACATCCGTGGTAGTTTTTCGCATAAACGGAAATCGTTCCACTTCCGTCCTTTTCATAATCCAGAAATACAGGGCCTGCATCTTCTGTTGATAGAGAAGATTCATTGAAAGACCAATAATAACGTCTTACATCATAATTTGATGTGGCCAAAGCTGTGTATTCTACACCCTTCTCCATGGTGTCGGCTCTCAGGGACAATGAAATGACGTCTGTCACATAATTGAGAGATACAATCACAGAGTCGGAGTTTGGAGAGACAATGATACACGTCAAGTTATGTTCTCCTGCTTCTTCTTTCTTTCCGTTTGCAATCACATTATAGACATCACCTCCTGTTTGTGTCAATTCTCCATCGTTGATCCAATAATACTCACAGCCTTCAGGTGCTTTCTTTGTCAGGTTGTATAACGTTGGGTAGGTTGAACATCGTATGGTGTCGCCATCGATTCTAGGATGGTAACCTTCAAGAATATTGGTTTGAATTGTGTCTGTGCTAGCAATCGTGTCTACGATTCCTTCTCCTTGGCAGGCAAAGAGTTGGATATCATCCAAAATGAAGTCGCAGCCCGGCATTTTACTACCTTTTAAGATGACCTCAAGCAAAATTTCATCTCCCTCAAAATGAGTACGAACGGAAGCCTCTCGCCAATCAGGCGAGGTATGTTTCATGCCTTCCACAGTATTTGATTTTGCGATAGTACCTGTTTTTTTGTCGGTGATTTGCAGATATACTTCACCTCGTGTAGTATCTGAAATAAACGTGTTCACAAAACATCTTGCCAATAGGGAGGCATTTGCTAAAGTTGAATCTTTAATTGTTTTTGAGTAGATGACAGATTCTTTGTATCTACCACCGTTTACGAACAACATACCACCGAAATCAGATCCTTGATAAGTATGGTCTGGTGCGAATATGTGTCCATTTTTGAGAGGGGTTAATCCATTGAAACAGTAAGCTTCAAATGACCAAAGCGTACCACTCGACACATTGTCGAACTTACTGGTTACATTACCAGCAACAGTAAACATAGCATCATAGGTAGGTGCTGTGGAACACTCATGTCCGTCAATCGTTAAATCATAGCATGTACTCCATTTCTTGGCATCGCTATGGTTTACTTTCTTAGGTGTACTGTTGCTATAGTCCCATGTCCAGTATGTAGAGTCTGATGTGAAGGTACCGAAGTCTTCTTGCCATATCAATTGACGGTTTATATGATTACCTTCTTTGTCCTCACAACATCTTATATCACGGACTTTGAATGAAGCAGAACGTATGGTGTCTTTGGGTGTATTAATAATGTAATGATATTCCGTGAGAGCATCTATTTCGGAGCCTGAAGTATGAGTATAAGTTTGTTTCGTTGCTCCTGAGATTATAGACTCATTTTTATACCATTGGATTGTGGAATTTTTGAATGTTTCATTGGCTGATAACACATTATCGTATCCTCCTATACACACCTCACTTGAACCAGAGATGGTTGGTTCGATGCCGACGAATACTTTGATGGACTTGATCATAAGAGCAAAAGAAGCATCCAAACTAACATTTACATTGATCATTAATTCCCCTTTGTCATTGAGTTGGGTTGGAGATATCTCAAACAAAGCTACATTTTGCAAACACATTCCCCCTTTATTCATTTTATTTATAGCGAAGTGATGGTTATTTTCAATGTGATTATTATCTCCAATATTAACGGATATTTCTCCATTGTACGAACTATTGCTATGTGGATATGGATTGGATGCGGTTATATTGAAATATGAGTCCAGATGAGGATTACAATATTCCAAAACGACCTTGCAATTCTTTCCTTCTTTCAAATTTTTTAATCCTCCGACAAGACACGTCAACACTCGTTGATTCATCTGTCTTTTTCCTGCTGAGATGATAAATCCCCATTCTCCGGATTCCTCGTAATCCATTAGACGAAGGGAGTCCAAATGAGTTGGATTATAAGTGATTGCATAGCAAGACTTGTCTAAAAAAGACGATTTAGTCTGATTATAGTAAATGGTATCAATCTTTTCCAAATCAGTAGACAATTGAATAGGTACAATTGTGTTATCGATACCATCGACCATGTCCAAGGATAAGGCCTGTGCGCTTTCCTTTCCTTTTACAGAAAAGTCAACTTCTGCTACCAAGGACAAATTTTGTTGTGCGAGAAGGTTCCCACACATTCCCACCAATAGAAATAATAGATAAAACAAACGTTTTTTCAAGACGTTTTTAGTAAACGATATTCCCATACGATTTCTGAAGGGTTCTGCTGTTTATTTCAAATCCATAGGCTGTAGAACCCTTTTTTAACAACCCATAAACTCATGTTAACTATAAAATTTCGAAATATTCAAGTGAGTTCTATTATTTTATCATAATTGGTAGAACCCAATGCCCAATTAAGAAATTTCATTATATCTGAATGATTCTCAAATATAAAGGAACATTTTTAAATGTGGAAATTCTGATTGATAAAATTTGCTCTTTCTTTTGATTTCGAATATTATATTATCTTTATCAAAAGTTATTGTTTGCTCTAATTCGGATAAATTATTTTATTAACCCCATAATTTTATTTAGAAACGATGAAAACACATGTTATCTGTTGGTAAAGTGTAGCTTGAAGAAATCAAATCCTTTATCAAATTACTGTCTCCCCTATAACCGATGATGATCGTCTGCTAAAATCACTATTACTTGGGATTGATAGGATGCTACAAGTATTGGAATTTTGTAACCGAGATTAATAATTAAAGAATAATCAACTAAAATAGTGAATAATATGAAACCGATTTTTAAGATTCTCCTTATGGCAATTGCTTATCTTGCCATGTTTGTGATGGGTGCTTCTAGTGGATTGATCCATCCAATGTGTTATGCTTATATCGGGGCTCTTCTGCCACTTATATCTGCATTTATATATCTTTATACTTCGTCACTCATCCGTGGATTTGGCGTTCCAACTATTCTGAATGGCTTCATCCTTGTTCTCTTTTTGCTGGCTGGTGAGGCGGATGCTGTTCTAATTATTGGTTTTATTCTCTTAACGGCAATCTCTGAAGGTGTCAGATGGTACTTTCAATATAACACAATTAAAGGTGTTCGTTGGAGTTTTGTGCCATTTGCTTTTTCTTTCTTTGCTTACACTGCCCATTGGTGGACAGATACGGAGGCATCGTTGGCTGCAGCGGTTGAAGAGATGCCGGTAGGGTATGACCAACTGATGAAACCTGTCATCGATAATGTTCCAGTATTGATTGTTGTCCTTCTGCTGACAATCCCTGTTTCCCTCCTTGCAATGCGTATTGCAGAACGTGTGCTGAAACTGCATAAGGATGATTACCTAATCTCCATTTGATAGACGTTGGTCTCTTTCTGAACGAATTGAAGCGATTGATACAACTTGTTGGCTTCAATTCGTTTGGGATTGGAGGTTAGATGTAGTTGGATAGGGGCATATTGCTTTGCTTCGTTCAATAGATGTTCCATCAACCTTCTTCCCAGATGTTTCCCACGATGGTGGGGTGATACGACCACATCCTCCACATGCCCCATTTTACCTTCTAGGGTGGTGGTGACACATAGGGTGGCACAGCCAATTATCCGACCTGTTTCCGAATAGATAACGTATAGGTGGGTGTGAGGATCCTCAATCACCTGTCTCAAATTTTCTTCCTTCAGTTCTAGTCGATCTGACAAGGAACATAGTAGTTCCCTTAAATCTTCCAGATCTTGCGAGGTATAGGTGCTGAGAGTCTCTATCTTAATCATCAACGGAGAAGGGTTACGTGACCAACATATTGTTTGTCTGATTCTGGTACGTTGATTACATACCAATAATCAGTGGATGGAAGGTTCCTTCCTTTATCATCTTTTCCGTCCCAACTGTATTCAAGATTGTCGTAGAGCTTAAATACTCGAACTATCTTACCCGTTCTATCAAAGATTGTAACATCTAATTCTGAGTACAACTCAACATTCTTTATGAACCATCTGTCGTGAACGCCATCTGAGTTTGGCGTGAACACTTCATCAGGAATTAGGTCATCCTTAGGTTCGTATGCACGTATGAGTGTTAGGTGTACAATACTATCACATCCGACACTGCTTACAAGTGTGACAGTGTATTCTCCTGCTTCTGAGTATTCTGTATCTCCAATTGTATAGGTTTCTTCACCTTTGATGATAGCTTTGACAGAGTGTCTTTTAGCTTTGTTTACTATTACTGGCGTTGTTAGTGTATAGGTCTTTCCTCTGTACACATATTTGGCAGTATAGGTACCAGAATTTGAAACTGTCACATTGTCGATAGAAGGATTCTGTTCTGTTGATGTGAATCCCTTCGGACCTTTCCATTCGATATTAATCCCTTCTGGTGCTTCATCCATATTGAGTAAAAGTGTTTCTCCTTCACACAACGGACCATTATTAGATACAATAGCAGGTTTTATCTCTATCACATTTAGAATTAGGGTGACAATGCTATCGCAACCCGTCACAGATGTAAAGGCCTTGCTATATGTGCCTGCTATATTTAGTTTGTCTGTGCCAAATTGATAATATTCATCATCCATGATGGTTTCAGATATTGTATCTTTTTGTATAGGATGAACCAATACGGTTGTTTCAGCGTTATAAGTCTTTCCGTTGGCGGTGACGACAAGCGAATAGAGACCATTATAGTCAACTTTTGCATCAGATAAGGTAGGATTCTCAGTATTTGATGTGAATCCGTTTGGACCTGACCATGAGAAGATGGCGTTGTTAGGAGCGCAGATAACACTGAGTGCAAGGTTTTCTCCTTCACAAACTGGACCATTATTAGTGATGATGACTGTATCGCTAAGAATCAGTTTTAATGTCAGTGTCACAATACTATCGCAGCCAATAGAACTTGTCAGTGTATCATTGTAGATTCCTGCATCAGTGAGCGTCTTGTTATTGAATTGATATGTGTGACCTATTTTCACACTATCATTAATGGCTGCATATCGTTTTTCGTTAATCACCACGTTAGTTTGTGCGACAGGGAGTTCAAAACCATTAACTGCCACAGTAAGTGTATAGAGTCCCGCATCATCCGCTGATACATTCGAGATAGTGAGTCCCTGGAAATTGGAAGAGAATCCATTTGGACCTGACCATGAGAAGGTAGCATTGTTAGGTGCGTTGGTTACATCGAATGTAAGTGTTTCGCCTTCGCAAAGCGGACCATTATTAGTGATGATGATAGGGTCGTATTCAATTACAGTTAAGTTTAACGTTACGATGCTGTCGCAACCAGTAACACTAGTAAGTGTGTCATGATAGGTGCCAGCAACGGTGATGGAATGTCCGTTGAATAGGTATGTTTCGCCTTGCTGAATGGATTCGTCTATTTCAGTATGTTGAGCTTTGTTTACCACAACATTCGTTTCTGCGGTTGGTAAAGTATAACCATTGACGGTAACGGTAAGTGAGTAAGTACCGACATTCGCGCTCAATACATTAGAAAGGGAAGGACTCTCTTCGCTGGATGAGAATCCATTCGGGCCAGTCCAAGAGAATGAAGCATTATTTGGTGCATTGGTTACACTGAATGTAAGGGTTTCACCTTCGCAGAGCGGACCATTGTTTGTGAGAATGATAGGATCATAGTCACTTACGGTTAAGTTTAATGTCACGATGCTATCACAACCCGTTGTTGTGCTGGTAAGTGTATCAAGATAGGTGCCAGCCTCAGAGAGGGAACGTCCGTTGAACAAGAATGTCTCACCTTGTTTGATTGATTCAATTATTTCAGTTCGTTGAGTTTCGTTTACCACAACATTCGTTTCAGCGGTTGGTAAAGAATAACCATTGACGGTAACGGTAAGTGAGTAGGTACCGTTATTGTTGTATAACACATTAGAAATGGAAGGGGTCTCTTCGATGGAAGAGAATCCATTTGGACCTGACCATGAGAATGATGCATCGTCAGGAACATTCGTTACATGGAATGAAAGTGACCCACCTTCGCAGAGCGGACCATTGTTTGTGATGATGATAGGATCATATTCATTTACGGTTAGGTTTAACGTTACGATGCTATCACAACCTGTTGTTGTGCTAAATGTATCGATATAAGTGCCAGCCTCAGAGAGTGAACGTCCGTTGAACAAGAATGTTTCACCTTGCATAATTGTTGCATTTTCCTCAGAGAGCTTAGTTTTGTTTATCACAACCTCTGTTTCAACAGTTGCTATCAAGACACCATTCTTGGAGACGGAAAGCGAATAAGTACCGCTATTTTCGACCGACACATTAGGAAGAGTAGGAGACACCTCGTTTGAATAGAATCCGTTTGGACCCGTCCATGAGTAATCTGCGTTATTTGCTGCACCAATCACAGAGAATGAAAGTAATGAAAGTGTTTCGCCTTCGCAAAGCGGACCATTATTTGAGACGGTGATAGGGTCATACTGTTTTACTTTTAATTCTAGCGTCACGGTGCTATCACAACCAGCTGCACTGGTAAATGTTTCTTCGTATGTGCCAGGAGAAGAAATAGGATTTCCATTGAATAAGTATGATTCATCTTCATAGATGGTTGTATCTATCACAGTATGAACTTTTTTGTTTATTGTGACTACAGTTTGAGCCGCAGGCAAATCGTAGCCATTGACAGTGGCAACAACGGTATAAGTGCCAGCATAGTCATGTGGGGTATTTTCTAAAATGATGGATTCGCCTGTTGCGGAAAATCCATTCGGGCCTGTCCAGTGGATGGTGGCGTTTTCTGGCGCATTGTACGCATCAAGTTCCAAATAGTCACCTTCGCAGATAGGTCCATTGTTGGTGGCGATGACTTCGTCATATTGAGCCACTAGCAAAGTAAGATTAACGATGCTGTCGCATCCAGTTAATTTTCTAGCAAAGGTGTTTTGATATTCTCCGGCTTCTGTTAGAATATCGTCACCAAACTCATAATACTCTCCCTCATGGATAACTACTGTTTCAGATGTAGTTATTTTTTTATTAACGGTAACAGGCACTTCTACCTCTTCGGAAGCCACTCCATTATGAACCATGACAACGGTGTATATACCAGCATCTTCTTGTGTGGCATTTTGAATAGTTGGATTCTTTAATGTGGAAGAAAAACCATTTGGACCTCTCCATGAGAAAGTGGCGTCTTCAGGAGCATTGTTGATGTCCAATTCAAACGATTCCCCTTCGCAAATCGGACCAACAGTCATGGCATCGACAATGATCTTACAGTTAGTTGTGGCCTCTCCTGTTGTTTTGTTAAAAAAAATGGTACCCGGTTTTTGCGAAAAGTTGGTGATCAATAGCACATACCATTCTCCCTTTTTCGCATTAGGGATGTAACAGAATTCCTTACTACTTTCACTGTAACTACAATCAATAATAGATTCTAACGGATAATTATCCTTATAACCTCTAAAACAAGGATTGTTTATGTCAAACTGAATAGGATCAGGTGGGTCAACTAAATGTTTTTCCTCTATGGTAATGTCTACACATTCACGCACTAGTTGCTGTTCTTCTTCTATGTAGGAATAGTAATCTGATATCGTAGGGAAGTTTTCTGGTGGATATAGATAATGATTTGCTTCACAATCGTATTCTACTTTTTGTCTTTCTTCTGCAATACGTTTCAGTTCGTCACGATATTCCTGAGGATAACAGGTGTCTGCCGCATAGTAAGTTGTCATAAAGTCGTAGTCATCCTTAATGTTAAATATGGACTCATCGGTATTAATTTTATTGATCACTTCTTGCTTGTTTTTTCCTGTAAACGGACCATAACAGGCAAAATCAATATCATATCCTTCAGAATGCTCTATTGTGATTCCCAATAGTCCGGAATCTTCAATCTGCATGATGAACCATTGGGGAGATGGCATCTTATCCAAACATCCACTGGCAAACGGGAAAGCTAATTCCTTGGAGGTACCCGCAGGATAACTAATTCCTAATTCATTCTTGTCAGTACAAAACGAAACCACATCTTCATTAGTAAAGAATTCACCTGCTGCCTTTGTTTGCAAGTTTATTCCTATTACAATGAAAAGCAACCATAAATATCTTTTTATCGCCTTTCTTATCATACTATTAAATCCTAAATAAATTATACCAAACCCCTAAAATCAACCCACAAATCATACTATGTTAATTAAATAAAACGGTGAATATATAGAATCCACCATTAATCAATGCTTATTTGGTCCAAGCAAAAGTAGTGATAATCTTTTAAACAATCAAATTTTATGTGAAATATCCGTAAATATCTTTTCATTTTACTGAAAAATCTCCATGATGGAACTGCTAATATCTTGTAGAAGCTTTTGTACATCGATAATTTCATAAAGGATTTAAATATAACAAATGGAAGGAATGACAAAACTATTTATTTATCAGCGTGTTATAATCAAAAAATAAAAAAATTGAAAAAATAATCGTTAATTTTTTTGCAGGTAATTTTTTTTGTTGCAATTTTGCAACCAGTATGAAAAGGAATTTTTTTAAATATTGGCGTTGGCAAGGCTTAAGATTCATAAATCGTAAGTCAGATGGGGTATTCCTTGAAGCTAACGTCTAAATAAAATAGATAAAAGAACAATGGAGCCTGTCGTAAGTACTTACGGCAGGCTTTTTTTGTAACAATAAAAAACGAGAGTAAAATGGAAAGTTATCAAGTGAACGAAAAGGGTTTTTATGGCGAATACGGAGGAGCATATATACCCGAAATTCTTTACAAAGCAGTTGAAGATTTAAAGAAAGCGTATCTTCCTATTATTGAAAGTGAGGAATTTAAAAAAGAATTCCACTCATTATTGAAAGATTATGTGGGTAGACCTTCTCCTTTATATTATGCAAAAAGAATGAGCGAGAAATATGGATGTCAACTCTACCTGAAACGTGAAGATTTGAATCATACGGGTGCGCATAAGATTAACAATGCCATCGGACAGATTCTTTTGGCTAAGCAGATGGGTAAGACTCGTATTATTGCGGAGACAGGTGCTGGTCAACATGGAGTGGCTACAGCTACAGCTTGTGCTTTGATGAATATGCCATGTACCGTCTACCAAGGAGCATTGGATGTAGAACGTCAGCATGTCAATGTTGAACGAATGAAGATGCTGGGTGCAACCGTAGTTCCTGTTAATTCAGGTAACAAGACATTGAAAGATGCCACAAATGAAGCTATTCGTGATTGGTGTTGTCATCCATCGGATACTTATTATGTGATTGGTTCGACTGTTGGTCCTCATCCTTATCCTGATTTGGTAGCCAGAATGCAAAGTGTCATCTCGGAGGAGATAAAATGGCAGTTACAAGAAAAGATCGGTCGTGATTATCCTGATTTCCTAATGGCTTGTGTAGGTGGTGGAAGTAATGCGGCTGGTACCATCTATCATTACCTTGATAACCCTAATGTGCAACTGATTCTCGGTGAGGCTGGTGGATTGGGTATCGAGACGGGTCAAACAGCTGCTTCTATGCAGGTGGGTACCGTCGGAATCCTTCATGGTAGCAAGATCAAATTGATCCAAACGGAGGATGGTCAGATTGTTGAACCTTACTCTATTTCTGCTGGATTGGATTATCCGGGTACGGGACCTATTCACTGTAACTTATATGATAAGGGCAGAGCAACGGTTATCGCTGCTAATGATGATGAAGCTGTTCGTGCTGCGTATGAACTGACTCGCCTTGAAGGTATCATCCCTGCTCTCGAAAGTGCTCATGCTCTTGCTCTCCTTCCTAAGGTGAAACATCTATTCAAGAAGGATTCCATTGTGGTGCTAACGGTTAGTGGTCGAGGCGACAAGGATATCAATACCTACTTATCTCACCAAGAAATGTTAAACGATTAATGATTAATGCCATGTTTGAATATCATACCATTTGTAAAAAGATGCATGGGGATATCCATACTCCCATCACTACATATTTAAAAGTACGGGATAGTTATCCTAAAAACGCCTTAATGGAGTGTTCCGATTACCATGGAGGTGAAAATGCTAAAAGTTTTATCGGTTTTAACCCCATTGCCAGTGTTGCTATTGAACACAAAATGGGTGTCATCCAATATCCTGATGGAACCGTTGAGAAACATCCTATCGATAAGGAGTTTGACACGGCTCGCTTGATCAACACTTTGCTCTCTTCTTTCCATGTTACAGGTGAGAATGCCTCTTATTGCGGTCTTTTTGGTTATACTTCGTTCAATGCTACTCGCTATTTTGAGAACATCCCTGTTAAAGATGCTACGGCTGAAAAATGTGATGCTCCGGATATGCTTTATATCTTATATAAATCGGTGATTGCATTTGATCACTTCAGAAATGAGATGACAGTCATCGAACTAGTGCGTGAGGGAGAGAAGGACAACCTTGATCAATTAATCAGAACGATTTCTGTTCCATCCATTCACCCAGGTAAATTCCGTGCTGTGGATGATTGTCGATCCACCATTACAGATGATGAACATCGTGAGAACATCCGTCGTGGTATTGCCCACTGCCAACGTGGCGATGTCTTTCAAATTGTTCTCTCTCGTCGTTTCGTTCAACACTATGAAGGAGACGATTTCAACCTCTACCGTGCTTTGCGTACCATCAATCCTTCCCCTTATTTGTTCTACTTTGATTTCGGTGGATTCCGTATCTTCGGTTCTTCTCCCGAAACACATTGCCGTGTAATTAAAACAGGAGATGGTTATCAAGCATATATCGACCCTATTGCTGGTACGACGCGTAGAACGGGTAATGTTGAGGAAGACCGTAAGAATGCTACTTATTTGAGAAACGATCCTAAGGAGAATGCAGAGCATGTGATGCTTGTCGATTTGGCTCGTAACGACCTTTCTCGTAATTGTCATGGTGTTCATGTGGAGTTCTTCAAGGATATGCAGTTCTATAGCCATGTTATTCACTTGGTAAGTCGTGTTAGTGGTCAACTTGATAAGGATGCAGATCCAATCAAAGCATTCATCGACACCTTCCCTGCAGGAACACTTAGTGGAGCTCCTAAGGTAAAGGCAATGCAACTTATTAGTGAATATGAGCCACATAACCGTGGTGCATATGGTGGTTGCATCGGATTCATCGGATTTGACCGTTCTGTCAATCAAGCCATCACTATTCGTACATTTGTTAGCCGTAACAGAGAATTGTGGTTCCAGGCAGGCGGTGGTATCGTAGCCAAAAGCGATGTCGAATATGAATTACAAGAGGTTAATAATAAATTAGGAGCTCTTCGGAAAGCAATCCAAATGGCTGAGGATTTTTAAATTGAAAAAAGATGAAGATAGTTATCATAGACAATTACGACTCGTTCACATACAATTTGAGTCACTTAATAAAAGAATTAGGCGCAACAGTTACTGTTGTACGCAACGACCAATTTCAATTGGATGATTTGAAGGATTTTGACAAAATCGTCCTCTCTCCGGGTCCGGGCATCCCAAGCGAGGCAGGTTTGCTACTGGATGTTATTCGTCACTATGCTGGTAAGAAGCCAATTTTAGGTATCTGCCTTGGTCATCAAGCTATCGGTGAGGTTTTTGGTGGTAAGTTGGTTAATCTCTCTGAAGTATATCATGGGGTAGCCACTCCATGTCATATTCTTGGTGATGATGTAATCTACAGAGGATTGCCAGAAGAGATTGAGGTGGGACGTTATCATTCATGGGTGGTTGACAAGGAGACTCTTCCTCAGTGCTTGGAGACAACAGCTGTTTCAAATGAAGGTCTCATTATGTCTCTCCGTCATCGTGAAATGGATATCAGAGGCATACAATTTCATCCTGAAAGTATCCTTACCCCTGCGGGTAAGCAGATTATTGAGAACTGGATGAATGCGTAACGCTATTGTAAAATCTTTTAAAATTAAAATCACAATGAAACAATATTTGACCCGATTGTTGCAAAATGATACGTTAACTCAGGAAGAGACGTGTCAGATTATGCATAATATAACAGAGAATAAGTATGAGGATGCTCAAGTGGCTTCTTTGATAACCTGCATTCAAATGAGAGGTATCTCACCAGAAGAGTTGTTAGGATTTCGTCAGGGGTTATTGGAGACTGGTAAATACATGGATTTCTCGGAATATAACACCATTGATATTGTGGGAACTGGTGGTGATGGAAAAAATACCTTTAATATCTCCACTTGTGCATCGTTTGTTGTGGCGGGTGCTGGATATAAGGTGACGAAACATGGTAATGGTGCAAGCTCATCTGTAAGTGGTGCGAGCAATGTGTTGACAGCACACAATGTTAAATTCACTGACGACATATCAGTGTTGAAACATAGTTTGGATGAAGCTGGTATCTGCTATTTCCATGCGCCACTCTTTGCATACGGAATGAAGAATGTGGGACCTGTGCGTCGTTCGTTGGCAGTCCCTACTTTTTTCAACTTATTGGGCCCATTGGTGAATCCTTGTCATCCGAAGAACTCTCTTCATGGAGCAGCTAATCATCAACAGTTACGTTTGTACAATGATGTGCATCGTCTGATAGGAGATAACTTTGGTGTCTTAACAAGCTACGATGGTTATGATGAAATCTCTCTGACGAGTGATTTCAAGATCTGTACCAATCAGGAAGAGACAGTTTACTCTCCACAAGATTTAGGTTTTGCAGTCGTTAAACAAGAAGAGATTAGAGGAGGTGACACTGCTGAGGATGCGGTTCGTGTTTTTGATGCAGTGTTGAAAGGCACATCCACAGAGGCACAAAAGAATGTGGTGATTGCTAATGCGGCAGCTGCCATTTCAGTGATGGAAAAGAAATCCCTCGTTGATTGTTTGGAGATTGCTAAGGAGTCGCTCGAAAGTGGCAAGGCACTGAAATCATTCACTAAATTTGTAGAAATCAATGGCTAAGAATATTCTTGAAGAGATAGTTGCTCATAAAAAAATAGAGGTTGAGGAGCAGAAGAAAAGGGTTCTACCTGCAGATCTCTACCGTAGGGTGGAGAAGATGATGGATGAACCATTGGAACTTCGTTCCATGAAGGATAGTCTGCAGAATTCTGCCTCTGGTATCATTGCCGAATTCAAAAGAAAAAGTCCATCAAAAGGATGGATTAAAGAGGAGGGCAAACCAGAGATCATACCTCCTTCATATAGCAAAAACGGGGCAAGTGCTATCTCTATCCTTACTAATGAGCGTTACTTCGGCGGACAGCTTGATTTTATTCGTATAGCTCGTCCACTCGTGGAGTGTCCGATTCTCCGCAAGGAGTTCATCATTGATGAGTATCAGCTCTTTGAGGCGAGAGAGGTGGGAGCGGATGCCGTTCTGTTGATTGCCGCCAATCTGACACAAGAGCAGTGTGCCACACTAGCTAAGAAGGCACATGAGTTGAAGTTGGAGACGTTGTTGGAGGTTCACGATGAGCATGAATTATCCTACATCAATGATTATATTGATATGGTAGGCGTCAACAATCGAAATCTCACCACTTTCCAAACAGATGTGAAGACATCCTTCCAGATAGCAGCTTCACTTCCTTCCGACAAGTTACTTGTCAGCGAAAGTGGTATCAGCGATCCAGAGATTGTGAGAGAGTTGAGAGAGGTGGGATTCCGTGGATTCCTGATTGGAGAGACGTTTATGAAGACGAGCTCTCCTGGTGATACATTAGCTCAATTTATTCATGATATAATACAACGATGATAGTCAAGGTATGTGGCATGCGTGATGCCGAAAACATTCAGAAGGCAGATCAATTGAATACGATTGATTGGATGGGTTTTATATTTTATACCTCATCCAAACGATATGTGGGAGACCTATTGCCATCAGCACTTCCTCAAAATTGTCAAAAAGTGGGTGTGTTTGTTAACGAGCAGATACAGAAGGTGAAAGACAATGAAAGTAAATATCAATTGAATCTGATTCAGTTGCATGGAGATGAGTCGCCCGACTATTGTAAACAATTACGTGTGAAGGTGGGGCCGCAAGTCAAGTTCATTAAGGTGATACCTATATCGACAGCGCTTGATTTGAACCACTGTAAAGCATACGAAGATGTGGTGGACTATTTTCTGTTTGAAACAAGATGTGCATCCTACGGAGGTAGCGGTGAGTCATTTGATTGGTCATTGTTGCAGAACTATAAAGGTCGATTGCCATTTCTTATCACAGGTGGCATTGGTCCGTCGGATGTATCAAAGGTGCAATCCTTTTCTCATCCTCTTTTTGCTGGTATCGACATCAATTCATGTTTTGAGATATCACCAGCGCTTAAAGATATTAAAGCAATCAGTAACTTCATTAATAAAATCAAAGCATTATGAATAGAATAAATCATCTATTAGCCACGAAGGGCAAAAATATATTATCCATCTATTTTTGTGCGGGACATCCCGTTCTAGATGCTACCGCTTCAACTATTCGCACGTTGGAGAAAAAAGGAGTTGATTTAATTGAGATTGGAATTCCATTTAGTGACCCTATGGCGGATGGACCCGTTATACAGGAGGCTGCCACTACTGCTTTACGCAATGGAATGTCATTGAATCTTCTTTTCAATCAGTTGAAGGATATTCGTAAAGATGTGAATATTCCACTTATTTTGATGGGATATTTGAATCCTGTTCTAGTTATGGGATTCGAACGTTTCTGTCAGCGTTGTGTTGAAGTGGGAATAGACGGAGTTATCATACCAGACCTTCCGTTTGATGACTATTTGAAGAGTTTCAAGCCAGTGGCAGATAAATATGATGTGAAGGTCATTATGTTGATTACGCCAGAGACAAGTGATGAGCGAATACATCTGATTGATGATCACACGGATGGGTTTATCTATATGGTTAGTTCAGCAGCGACAACAGGCGCACAAAGTTCATTCGATGATGCTAAACAGAGATATTTCGAGCGCATTGATAAGATGAACTTAAAGAATCCGCGCTTGATTGGTTTCGGAATCAGTAACAAACAGACGTTGGAGTCGGCGATGAGAAATGCCTCTGGTGCCATCATAGGATCACGTTTTGTGAGTCTATACGGACAAACAGGAGATGCAGGGAAAGCAATGGATTTGTTATTGGATGCTTTGAGCAAATAATTTTCACAAAATTATAATGAGAATTGTTCATGATTTTGTAAAATAAAACTATATTTGCGGTCGAGGTTGCAGGATATGCAGTCGTATTATTAACAAAAAATACAATTGAAAATGAAAAAGTACGTATGTGACGTATGTGGTTGGGAGTATGATCCAGAAGTAGGTTATCCAGAAGGCGGAATTGAGCCAGGAACACCTTTCGAGGAACTTCCCGATGACTTTGAGTGTCCGCTATGTTCAGTAGGTAAGGACCAGTTCTCTGAAGTTGAGTAAAAAACTACTTTATAAGGAGAAAAGAACCCTGACGGAATGATTCTGTCAGGGTTCCTATTTTTATGTAAATGCTATTAATTTAATATCTGAGATTTGAATTGAAAGATTGATGTTCTCGTAATAGGTTATTTGTCGGAATCATAATACTTTTTGGGGTCAAAGTACAGAACGTTTCTTTCCTTAACTCCCTTATCATTTATGAAACAAAAGTGAAAAGAAAAGAGTTTTTTATCTCGAAATGCTTGAAATAATTGGTCGCACTGCATGTTATTTAACTGATTTCCATCATTACCAGAAGGTATTGTATTGTACATAGCATTAGGGTCTTGAATACAAGTCCATGTTATTTTATATTCGCTTCCATCGTATTTTATATAATGGACTGTTATGGGTTTTGACTTATCAATCGAATCTCTTGGTATTTCGAGGGAGCGATCCAAATTCCATCTATACATTTGTCCTTGTTTGTTGAAAAGGTGCACTTCAAGACACGTTTTACCATGGGGATAATAATAATTAATATGGGTTTGATATTGAATAGTAAAGAATTCTTTGTTTTCTTCTTTGACATTTGCGTTTACAGGTAGCTTAACAGTTACTCCCATTAATTCATAGTTTGTATGGTACATTCCATTGTTTGATAGTTGTTTCTTATGAATTTTGAGGATTTCTCCCTTGTTTATTTGTATATGACATTCTTTGCCGGATCTTCTGACTAATAAGGTTTGTGCGTTAATTTGTTTGATACTAGTTATATTAGATAATGAGAAAGGTGCATACGTTATTCCGTCGTATGTTTGACCAACAAATATAGATTGTTGAGAGAATAGGTTTAATGGAAGGAGGATTAAAAACAGAAATGTGCAAAATAATCTCATACGCGAAAGATTTTAAAATAAATGTAACTATGAGTTCTACATATTCAATCTATCATACACTCCCGTATCCCCTTGTTGTCCGAACTCACTATTGTGGAATGTATTTCCCTTAATATGCCTTTTCTTCCCCTTTCAGCATATTTTTGATTGTCTTATATATGATTTTAATATCCAACCAGAAGGTCCAGTTTTCAATGTACCAAACATCCTGTCTCACACGGCCTTCCATTTCGGATAGTTCTTTGGTCTCTCCACGATATCCAGTTACTTGCGCCCAACCTGTGATACCAGGTTTAGCGAAGTGTCTTACCATATATTTATCGATCAATTGAGAATACATCTCGGTATGTTTCAGCATGTGAGGGCGAGGACCGACGATAGACATATCGCCGATGAGCACGTTCAGGAATTGAGGCATTTCATCCAAGTTGGTTTTACGCATGAAAGCTCCGATTTTGGTGACACGGCTATCTCCTTTGGTCGCTTGTACGCTATCAGCATCCGCATTCACCTCCATGGTTCTGAATTTCAAGCAGTAGAACTCATCACCATTCTCTCCGGTTCTTTTTTGTTTAAAGAAGATAGGACCTTTTGAGGTGTATTTTATAATAGGAGCTAAGATGATAAACAAGATAGGGAATATTGTCAAACAGAATCCCAAAGAGACAATGATGTCGAACACACGTTTAAGTAACTGGTTATATCCTTTTCTAAGAGGTTCCTCACGAAGGGAGACAATAGGAATGGAGTTGTCCAAGAAGGACAAGGAGACCGAACGCGTAATGAAACGCATGAAATCAGGTACAATCATAAAACGGATAAGATTATTTTCTGCATATTTCATGATAGGAAGCGCCTTACGATCATCACCTGCGGGTAAAGCACAGATAATCTCATCCACTTGATTCTCTTTGACGAACTCTTCCACGTCGGCCAAGGTCCCCTTCACTAATTGAGGGTTCACACGATAGTCGGCAGGATCACGGTCGTCGAAGAAGCCCATGAAATTATAACCTAAAAACTCATTTGTGATATTGCTGTTGTATACTTTGTTTGCCACACGTCCTGCACCTAATATAATAATATTACGCGTGTTACCACCTCGGCGACGGTAGGATTTCAGTAAGAAACGGAAGCCGATTCGCCAGAATGATACAAAAATGAAGGAGATGCATAAGAAGAGGAGCCAGAGTTTGGCAGGCAATAGAATTCCTAAGACAGAAAATGAGGCTATGACAATAATGGCGAAAAGAGAGACCGTCTTGGTCACCAAAGCGATGATCTTTTCTGAAAACACAACACGTTTGTCCAATATGATTCCGCACAAGAACAAACTAATGGCGTAGGCAAGGTTTATTACAACGAAGCCATACTTATATTCATGATATCCAAACGGACCATACTGTTGCCAGTATAAATAAATCATCAATAGGAACGACACATTTATCCAAAAGAAATCTCCTATGGCGACAAGTACCTTAATAAGGCTTGTATGTTGTTGTTGTCTTTTAGTTCTCATCCTCTGCGTAAAATACTATAGATGGGTTCTATTTTCGTTAATTTTTGAATTGGTTTCGAATTTTTTCTTGTACAGACGCAAAGCATTGCGTCTCTACTGTGACTGTCTGATAAACAGTAAAATGCCGAAATAACTCAAAAAGCGTCGAAAAGTTCATCAACCCACGATTCATACTATTTTATTTAAATATGGCGAATTTATAGAATTCACCTTTATTTATGTAGTAAATCGAATAATAATGCAAAGATATAATAAATCTTGTGAAGTTTGTTGCTTTTAAAGCAAGATACTCTGCTTTTTTTTTTCTAAATTTGCGCTCAATATACAAAATAATGTTCTATGGGTATTAATAGTTTTTTGTCCAAACTATTTGGTAATAAGGCGCAGAGAGATATGCGCGAGATAAAACCGTATGTTGATAAGGTACGGGAGTTGGCTCCAGTTATGGAGAAGTTGACGAACGATGAATTACGTGCTAGGACTGTTCAAATACGTGAAAAGATAAAAGCGTATGTAGCTGCTGAGGTTGCTCAAATAGAAGAGTTGAAGTCGCAAATAGAGGGACAGGAAATAGAGGAACGTGAACATACGTATGCAGAAATTGATAGAATAGAAAAAATTGTCATTGATAAATATGAAAAAGTTCTTGACGAAGTACTCTATGAAGTTTTTGCTATCGTAAGAGATACGGCTCGTCGTTTTGCCGAGAATGAGACGGTGGTGGTAACAGCTACTGATATGGACCGTGATTTGGCGGCAACAAAAGATTTCGTCGAAATAGATGGTGACAAAGCCATTTATCATAACCACTGGGTGGCAGGAGGTAATGACCTTCTATGGAATATGGTTCATTATGATGTCCAGATTTTCGGTGGTGTCGTTCTTCATAAAGGAAAGATCGCGGAGATGGCAACTGGTGAGGGTAAGACTCTCGTTGCAACTTTGCCAGTCTTCTTAAATGCATTGACGGGTAATGGTGTTCATGTCATCACCGTCAACGACTACTTGTCTAAACGTGACTCTGAATGGATGGGTCCTTTGTATCAGTTCCATGGTTTGTCTGTCGACTGTATTGACAAACACAGACCTAATTCACCAGAGCGTCGTAAAGCCTATATGGCTGATATCACATTTGGTACCAATAATGAGTTCGGTTTCGATTATCTACGTGATAACATGGCCGTTTCTCCTGATGATTTGGTTCAACGTAAACACAACTATGCAATTGTCGATGAGGTTGACTCCGTATTGATCGATGATGCTCGTACACCATTGATCATCTCTGGTCCTATTCCAAAGGGTGATGATCAGAAATTTGACGAGTTATGTCCTCGTGTGGAGAAATTGGTTGCTCTTCAACGTACAATGGCTACCAACTACCTTTCTGAGGCAAAACGTAAATTGAAATCGGAGAACAAAGAAGAACAAGAAGCAGGTGCTTTGGATTTGTTCCGTTCTTATAAGGCATTGCCTAAGAATACTCCGTTGATCAAATTCTTGAGTGAACAAGGAAACAAAAGTATTTTGCTCTCTACCGAAGAGTATTATATGGCAGAGCAAAATAAAAATATGCATATTGCCACAGATCCTCTCTATTTTGTTATCGATGAGAAAAATCGCTCCATTGAGTTGACCGATAAAGGTATTGATGCATTGACTGGTGCTTCGGAAGACCCAGACTTCTTTGTATTGCCTGATATCGCTTCTCAGTTGTCGGCCTTGGAAGGTGAAAACTTGCCGAAAGAGGAATATCAGAACAAGAAAGAGGATTTGATGCAAAACTATGCCATCAAATTGGAGCGTGTTCATACCATCAACCAGTTATTGAAAGCATACACTTTGTTTGAAAAGGATCAGGAATATGTGATTATAGATGGCAAGGTGAAGATTGTCGATGAACAGACAGGTCGTGTCATGGAAGGTCGTCGTTATTCAGATGGTCTGCATCAGGCAATCGAGGCAAAAGAGAAGGTGAAAGTGGAGGATGCCACACAAACATTTGCTACCATCACACTTCAGAACTATTTCCGTATGTATCACAAACTGGCAGGTATGACTGGTACGGCTGAGACAGAGGCAGGAGAGTTCTGGAATATCTACAAACTGGATGTGGTTGTTATCCCAACCAACAAGCCAGTAGCTCGTATAGATATGGAAGACCGTGTCTATAGAACGAAACGTGAGAAGTTCAACGCCGTTATCGAAGAGATTTGTCGCTTGGTGGATGCCGGTCGTCCAGTCTTGGTGGGTACCACTTCAGTGGAAATTTCGGAGTTGCTTAGTAGAATGTTGACGTTGAGAAAAATAGAACATAATGTGTTGAACGCTAAGTTACACCAAAAAGAGGCTGATATCGTAGCTCAAGCAGGAAAGAGTCGTACGGTAACCATCGCTACCAACATGGCAGGTCGTGGTACGGATATCAAGCTTTCTGATGAAGTGAAGCAAGCGGGAGGTTTGGCCATCATTGGTACGGAGCGTCACGAGTCACGTCGTGTAGACCGTCAGTTGCGTGGTCGTTCTGGTCGTCAAGGAGACCCAGGATCCTCTATCTTCTACGTCTCATTGGAAGATAACCTCATGCGTTTGTTCGGTTCTGAGAAGATCTCAAGTATCATGGACAGACTCGGATTTGTGGAAGGTGAGGTGATTGAACATAGCATGATTTCAAAATCTATTGAACGTGCACAGAAGAAGGTGGAAGAGAATCACTTCGGTGTTCGTAAGAGATTGTTGGAGTATGATGATGTGATGAACGCACAGCGTGAGGTAGTCTATCGCAAACGTAGACAGACATTGATGGGTGAGCGTTTGGGTGTCAATATCATGAATATGATTTATGATACAGCTCAGATGATTGTTGATAAATCCAAACCGATTTATGCATTCGATCTCTTTGAGGAGGAGACAATGGTCTTGTTTGCAATTGATTCACCTATTTCAGAGGAAGAATTCAAGGATATGAAGGCTGATGAAATCGTGGAGAGTTTGTTCCACGCTGCTATGGATTCATTCAAACATAAGATGGAGAGAATAGCAGAGGTTGCCAACCCTGTGATTAAACAGGTGTATGAGAACCAAGGTGAGCAATATCAAAACATCTTGATTCCTATTGTGGATGGCAAACGTCAGTACAATATTCCAGTTAACTTGAAGAAAGCATACGAGACGGAGAGCAAGGAGATTGTCAAGGTATTTGAGAAGATGATCCTTCTTCATGTGATTGATGAGAACTGGAAAGAGCATTTGAGACAAATGGATGAATTGAGAGATTCTGTTCAGAATGCAAGTTACGAGCAGAAAGACCCTCTATTGATCTATAAACTGGAGTCATTTGGATTGTTTAAGAACATGGTGGAGGAGACCAACCGAGAGGCTATCTCCATCTTGATGCGTGGACAAATCCCTGTACAGCAACGTGACCCAGAGCAAGTGCGTGAGGCTGTTCCTGAAAAACGTGAAGATTACTCTAAATATCAATCAAATAGAGGTCCTTCTCAATCAGTTCCTCAACAACAGCCAGAGAGAAGGGTAGAGCCTATCCGCACAGAACCTAAGATTGGACGTAATGATCCATGTCCATGCGGTTCTGGTAAGAAATACAAACATTGTCACGGTAAAGGATTATAATTATGTTATTAGAGTTTATTCGTTGGACAGTTAGCCCAGATATTATTTCTGTAGGTCCGCTCACACTTCGGTGGTATGGATTGTTGTGGGCTGTTGGTTTTATGGTGGGTTATTATGTTGTTATGAAAGTATACAACAGAGAGGGGATTCACCAAGAACAATCAGCGGATATTCTAATGTACATGTTGGTTGGAACCATTATCGGTGCTCGATTAGGTCATTGCTTCTTCTACGACTTTGCATTCTACTCTGCACATCCAGCGGAGATATTGTATGTATGGAAGGGCGGCTTGTCCAGTCACGGTGGTGCCTGTGGTATCCTTATAGCCTTGTGGTTGTTTAGTAAAAAGATACAGAAAAGTTTCATTTGGACCATGGACCGCATTGTGATGTCTGTGGCTATATGTGGCGCTTGTATTCGTTTGGGAAATTTGATGAATCATGAGATATATGGTCATGCAACTGATGTACCATGGGCATTTGAGTTTATCACAAACATGCATTTGTGGCAACTTGGGTCTGAACCAGTATTCTCAGCACCAAGTCACCCAACCCAAATATACGAGGCGCTATATTGCGTAATCACCTTCGCAGTGACTATGTTCTTGTATTGGCGCACAAATGCAAGGAAATTTGAAGGTTTCATCTTTGGAGTCTTCTTGGAGATGGTCTTTATGACACGTTTCTTGATTGAGTTTATAAAGAACAATCAGGAGGAATTCGAAGAGAATATGTTTATCAATATGGGTCAGATTCTTAGTCTTCCACTTATTATATGGGGTATTTATCTTCTATATAAATCCATCTTACAGATGAAAAAGGAAGGCGAGACATTGAGACTAACAAAAGAGTGAAAAATATAAAAAATAAAAGAGTATGAGAGTTCTAATCCAATCGGATTACGCATCCGTTTCCAAGTGGGCTGCAAAACATGTAGCAGACACAATTAACGAGTTCAAACCTACAGCAGACCGCAAATTCGTTTTGGGTCTTCCTACTGGTTCTTCTCCATTGGGTATGTATCGCGAACTTATTAAGATGAATAAAGAGGGACTCGTTTCTTTTAAGAATGTTATCACATTCAACATGGACGAGTACGTTAACTTACCAAAGGATCATCCTGAAAGTTATTATTCATTCATGTGGAATAATTTCTTTAAGCATATAGATATTCCTGAAAATCAGGTAAACATATTGAATGGTAATGCTGCAGACTTGAAACAGGAGTGCGCCGACTATGAGGCTCGTATTCAGGCAGCTGGAGGAATCCAATTGTTCATCGGTGGTATTGGTCCTGACGGACATATCGCATTCAATGAACCAGGTTCTTCATTGACCTCTCGTACTCGTTTAAAACATTTGACTACAGATACAATCATTGCTAACTCTCGTTTCTTTGATAACGATATGAGTAAGGTTCCTACCTCTGCTTTGACTGTTGGTGTGGGTACTATCATGGATGCAAAAGAAGTAATGATCTTGGTAAGCGGCTATAACAAAGCAAGAGCTTTGCAACAAGCTGTTGAAGGTGGTGTTTGCCAAATGTGTACGTTGAGTGCTTTGCAACTTCATAAGAATGGTATCATCGTTTGTGATGAATTGTCTACTTTCGAGTTGAAAGTTTCAACATATCGCTACTTTAAGGATATTGAGAAGAATAATATTTTATAATTTTTATATAAATTTTTAGTATGGATAACGCTTTGTTGCAAGAGGTTACCGCTAAAGCAAATGCTTGGATAAACGGTAATTTTGACACTGAGACGAAGAAAGAGGTTCAACGTTTGTTGGATAACTCTGATAAGACAGATTTAATTGATGCCTTCTACCAGAACCTAGAGTTTGGTACAGGTGGTTTGCGTGGTATTATGGGGGTTGGTACCAATCGTATGAATAAGTATGTGGTCGGAATGGCCACTCAAGGTTTGGCCAACTACCTAAAGAAAGCTTTCGCTGGTAAGAAAGAGATTAGCGTGGTGGTAGGTCACGATTGCCGTAATAACTCACGTTTGTTCGCTGAAATAGTTGCAGACATCTTCTCTGCTAACGGAATTCACGCTTATCTTTTTGAAAGCCTTCGTCCTACACCAGAGATCTCATTTGCTATTCGTCAGTTGGGCTGCCAAAGTGGTGTGAACATCACAGCATCTCACAACCCAAGAGAATATAACGGATACAAAGCATACTGGGAGGATGGTGCTCAGGTTTTGGCCCCTCATGATAAAGGAATCATCGATGAGGTGAACAAGGTAAAGGTAGATGATGTTAAATTCACTCCTAATAAGGATTTGATCACTATCATCGGTGGTGAGATGGACTACGAATATATGATGGCAGTGAAAGAGGCTATGGTTGATCAAGAGGTGATCAATCGCCAAAAGAACTTGAACATCGTTTATTCTCCATTGCACGGAACTGGTCGTGTAATCGTTCCTTTGTGCTTGCGTTCATGGGGCTTCCAAAATATCAACGTGGTTCCTGAACAAATGGTTATCGATGGTAACTTCCCAACGGTTAAGTCTCCTAACCCTGAAAACTCAGAGGCAATGACCATGGGTATGAACCTCGGTACGAAGTTGGGTGCCGACTTGGTTATCGCATCTGACCCTGATGCCGATCGTTTGGCTATCGTATGTCGCGACGACAAGGGTGAGTGGGTGATCATCAATGGTAACCAAACTTGTATGATGTTCTGCTACTACATCATTACCAACATGAAGAAGTTGGGCAAGTTAAAAGGTAACGAGTTCTTGGTGAAAACCATTGTAACATCTGAATTGATTCGCGAAATCGCAGATAAAAACAACGTTAAGTTGTATGATGAATATACCGGATTCAAGTGGATCGCCTACAGAATCCGTGTCAACGAAGGAAAGGAGAAGTACATCGGAGGTGGAGAGGAATCATTTGGTTTCTTGCCTTACGACAAGGTACGTGATAAAGATTCACCAGCTTCTATCTGCTTGATCTGTGAAATCGCAGCTTGGGCTAAGGATAATGGAATGTCTCTTTACGAATTGTTGATGAACATCTACAAAGAGTATGGATTCCAAAAAGAGAGCGCTATCAGTGTGGTTAAACCTGGTAAGAGCGGTGCTGATGAGATCAAGGCTATGATGGAGAACTTCCGTCAGAACCCTCCTAAAGAGTTGGCTGGCTCTGCTGTTAAATTGATCAAGGACTATAAGTCTTTGAAGCAAACATGCGTTAAGTGCAATAAAGTTGAGGATATCAACATGCCTGAGACTGCTAACGTACTTCAATATTTCACTGAAGATGGTACTAAGGTCAGTGTTCGTCCTTCTGGAACAGAACCTAAAATTAAGTTCTATATCGAAGTGAAAGGTGAAATGAAAGATGCCGCAGACTACAAGCGTGCATGTGCTGATGCTGATAAAAAGGTAGAGGCAATCAAAAAGTCTCTTAACCTATAATACCATTCATAAATGAAACTGATGGGGGTGCATCGCAACACTGGTTGTCGATGTTCCCCCTTTTTCAAATCTCATGAACAACCTCGGATAGAGGTCCTAACGACTGAAAGATATGATGAACTGGGATAAACTAATCTCCTCCAAACGTTTTGGATTGGAAGATTATCATAATGTTAAAGAAGAGGATAGAACGGAGTTTCAACGTGATTATGACCGATTGATCTTCTCATCTCCTTTTCGTCGGTTGCAGAACAAGACACAGGTCTTCCCTCTGCCCGGTAGCATCTTTGTCCACAATCGTCTGACTCACAGTCTGGAGGTCTCATGCGTAGGCCGTTCATTGGGTAACAGTGTGGCTAAACTGCTTCGTTTGAAACATAAGAATCAAATATCGGATAAGATATCTGAAATTGGCTCCATCGTCTCGGCTGGTTGTTTGGCTCACGATATGGGAAACCCTCCGTTTGGTCATTCTGGAGAGACTGCCATCGCTTCCTATTTCTCAGAAGGTAACGGACAATACTTGAAGGAGAAATATAGCTTAACGGATAGTCAATGGAACGATATCATCCATTTTGAGGGTAATGCGAATACTTTCCGTCTGTTGACCCATCAGTTTAATGGTCGCCGAAAGGGAGGTTTCGTCCTTACTTATTCGACTATCGCCTCTATTGTAAAATATCCATACAAATCGGATTATATCACGGAGAAGAAAAAGAAATTTGGTTTCTTCCAAACTGAAAAGGATGATTTCGCAAAGATAGCTGACGACTTGGGTATGATTCGTTTGGATGATTATAAATATGCCCGTCATCCATTCGTCTTCCTTGTAGAAGCGGCAGACGATATCTGCTATGAGATCATGGATATTGAAGATGCACATAAGCTGAAACTAATCAGTAATGTGGAGGCGAAAAATCTATTGTTGGGATTCTTCTCGGAGGAGGATCAAGAACGCAAAAAGAATCACATGAACAATGTGAAAGATGAAAACGAACAGATTGCCTACCTTCGTTCGTCCGTGATTGGTGTCTTGGTGGATGAATGTTCTCGCGCTTTTGTGGAGAAAGAAGAGGAAATCCTTTCAGGTACGTTTAATTCACCTTTGGTAACGTGTGTCTCTACCATGGTGAAAGAGGCGTATGAGAAATGCCAGGAGATCTCTTATAAGAAGATATACAAGTCAAAAGACGTGGTCGATATTGAAATTGCTGGTTATAATATCATCTATACTCTGATAGAGAAGGAGATAACAGCTGTCTTCAATGCCAACAAAGCCTATTCAAAACAGTTGTTGGCACGTATTCCTGAACAGTATGAAATTGATAGCAAAGAGTCCTATCAACGTATCATGGCTGTTTTGGATTATATATCAGGTATGACGGATGTATATGCCCTCGACCTCTATCGTAAGATGACAGGTATGAGCCTACCAAGCCTTTAATTCTATAGTGCTTGCCTGAACTCCTTTGCCTTGGTGTACTACTATCTGTGTGGCAATACGTTCTCTCAAAGAATCCACATGACTGATGATGCCCACCTTCTTACCTGTACTTTGATGTAGTTTCTCCAAACAATCCATCACATTCGCAAGAAACTCATCACTTAGTGTACCAAAGCCTTCATCTATAAAGAGGGTGTCGGAAACGCTGTGCGAATTTTCCGCCATATCTGCTAATCCCAATGCTAACGCTAATGACACCATAAATTGTTGTCCTCCTGATAACCCAGAACTTGAGAGATTGCTGTCATTACGATAATCATGTATGACAATGGTGTAATCACCTTGCTTGCTAAGTTCAAAATGGTCGTCAAACTGACAGAGATAGCGGTTGGCATTCTGTAACAACACATCTAAGACAAAACTAAGAGCCACCTTCTTGAACTTACTGCCATCTGCACTTCCGAACTCTTGATTCAATCGATCCCACCGTTCGAAAATCTTACGGGATTCTTCATATTCCTCCCATAGTTTCTTTACCTTTTCTTCATTCTCCTTATCACTCTTCAGTCTGTCTTTCAAACCTCCTATTTCCTGATTCAAGCTACCAATCATTTGCGATTTCTCCTGTATCTGTGCTAGGAAATAGTCTTCTTGATGATCTGCCTCGCCTTCGTTGAATGTGGGTTTCTCACTTTTCAACTTCTCCATCTCGTCTGTCGAAGAATTACATTTTCCCGTCAAAGTGGCATACATCTTTGTAATCTCTTGATGGTCAGCACTCATCTTCGTGATACTATCTTGTGTGTAGTGCGTGGAGAGGTCTGTCAATCTTGCCTCATCAATATCCGGATGAGTGGAGTAGAAGGTGCTCAGGTTCTTTTGGTATGTGGTGATATCTGTCTTTATCTTCCCCAACTCTGTTTTCCATTGGGTCACTTCATCAGACAACCTCGTGCATGCTCCTAAAAGATGGTCCATTCTCTTACTTTCCGAGGTCTCTTCTGCCCACTGTACTGCATTGAGGATGGTTTCCCTACGTTCATTCACCTGCTCCAATTCACCTTTATCAACCCGCAACTGATTCTCCAATACCTTTCCCTTCTCCTTTTCTTCGTTATATTGCGTGGACAGACGAAGGATTTCATCAATGAGTAACTGAAAATCAGTTTTATAAGCAGTTTTCCAATCGGGAAGTGTTAAGAGTTCCTCCATCTTTGACAAGATGTCTCCTTCCGTTTTCTTATACTGATCAAAGAGGTTGACATCCTTCTCCTTTTGATGATTTAGTTGGGTCAATTTCTTCTGTTCATCTTCATATCGTTGTTCCTCTTTTTCCTCTATTGCCTTTTGTTGGTCTTTCTGTTTCTGAACATCCTCTTTTTGCTTCTGTAATTCTGTCAGCCGTTTTGTCAGACCGCTAATTTGAGACTTTCGTTCCTTTATCTCACTTATCATCGATTCGAGAGAATCTGCTTGGAAATATAACTCCGTTTCATGCTTGAAATCAGACTCCTGTAAAATAGGAGTGTTGATTTTTTCTATCAATTGAAGGCGAATTTTTCCCAATTCATCCTGCTTCTTGTGGATTGTATCCTTCAAGAATGTTATTTCAGAGTTCGCTTTGTTCAATTCTGTATTGCAGTTCTCCCATATCTTTTCTTTTTGTGTCTTATTCGTTAATTGTTGAGACAAAGAAGATTGAAAATGTTCGTCAGAGAACAAGGAAGTTACCTTCTGACCGCATACTGGACAAACATCACCTTCTTTAAGCGTGCTTCGTAGTTCTTTCGCAATATCCTTCACCGCTTTCTCTGCTGTTTCGTAGACCTCTTTGGCGATAGAGTATTCTTCTTTGGCACGTTTTTCTTCTGTATTCAGTGTATCTATCTTTTTCTGTAGGTTCTGATAACTTTCCTGATTTATTTTTAATTCCTTTTCGACATTGAAAAGAGAGTCGCGCAGGGCAATCATTGAGTCGAGAATGGCTGAAATGGCAAGAATATTTTCTTGTTGTTGTAACAGTGTGCCATCTGGGTCAGCCTCTTTGATTTCTTTTGCCAAGCGGTTTATCTGCTCTTGTAGTTGATTCGTTTTTTCTAATTCCGCTTTGTGTCTCTTCTCTGCGTTTTTCACCTCAGTGCCATGCTTTTCGATTAGTTCCTCTGTGGTCTTAATGGCTTTTTCTGATTCAAGCGATTTAACATGTGCCTCATTTGCTCGTTTTAGGTCGGCAATGATAACATTAGCGTTTTCAAGCATGGTTATTTCCTGCTTTGTGCGTTGTTCCATTCTCTTTCTTATGGCATCAAGTTGACGACTCTCATCATTCGCTTTTTCAATCAGTCCGTTGATACCACTGCACATAACCGCAAATCGCTCCTTCAGACGCTCTTCCTGTGATGTAACATCTTGTAAACTCCTTTCTGAGTTATGTAATAATTTTTGCCATTCAATAGCAGTAGCCGACTCATTCCAATGGGTAATTGTCTGACTCTCATTCTTATATGAGTCGGATGAGATTTTCTCATCATATTGTGACAATTCCTTTTTGTCGTTTTCCAGTTGATTGATTATCTTATTCCAGTTTTTAACCCAAGCACTCTTTTTCTCCAGCAACGCTTTTTCATCGTTCAACTCCTTGAGGGATAGTCCCTTATTATAGAGTTCATCAATGATTTTAGAACGTTCCTCATCACTTAATATATGCTGGCTATCGATGACTAGTTTTTTATCATCTAGCTCTTTCTCCTTTGCCTTGGTGATCTCATAGATTTTCCTTCCAATACGTTCATAAATCTCTTTGCCTGTAAGGTTTTGTAAGATATCAGCTTTTGTTGAGTCATCACTTTTCAGGAATTGGGAGAATTGACCTTGAGCCAGCATAGAAGTGCGTTGAAAATCAGCGAATTCAACGCCTATAGCACGTACTATCTCCGATGAGATTTCATCTTTTTTGATATAGGTTTGGTTTTGAGTAACGTTTTCGAGTACCCATTCGCTTTTATTAAGATTTCCATTGCGATTGAGGCGTACAGACCATGAAGAGTGATAAAGATCTCCCTGATTTCCTTCGAAGGAGAGGGAGATGGAACCTTCATTAGCACCTCTTCGAAGCAGTTGTCGAGGGTCTTGCAAGGTAAGAGTCTTATCATTTCCATCAGGAGAGAACTTGTCCTTTCTAGAAGCTGTATTGAGTCGAGGTGTATCATCATAGAGTGCCAAGCAGATGGCATCGAGGATGGTGGATTTACCAGCACCTGTTGGTCCGCAGATGAGGAAAAGGGATTCATCCTTCAGAGGTGATTCATTGAAGTGGATGGAAGCATCCGCTATGGATGCGATATTATGGATTTTAAGTTCGTGTAGCTTCATGTCGTTAGTCGTTTAGTTGTTGAAGAACTTCGTTGAAGGTGGTTTCCATCTCCTCCGTGAATTGATCGCCTAAATAACGTTTAGCCACTTGAAGGGGCGTTAGTTCGTTAAATTCAGAGAGAGTGATAGGCACGTCAGTACCCTTCTCCATCTCTTTTATGCGAGTATAGTTGATACAGAGTAGTTCCGCCTGTTTGCCCTCCATTTTGGCGGTAGCTAAAGCCATGGCATCACTCGGAGCAGTACCAGCTATCACGTTCAGACGCAGATAATTGTTTTGGTCGGATGGGTAGGAGGCTAGTTCCTTCAGTGCCTCATCAAAAGGCTGAGGTTGTTTCGGAATAGTCTCTAATTGGTGAGGCGTTTGGATAAGATGTTCCTCTACGTTGGGATGATTTTGATCGTCGAAGTTGACGATAGAGACGGAATGGTTGTAATCCTCGTCGAAACTAACCGCGATGGGAGTACCACAGTAACGCACCTTATGTTGTGTATTATGGATGAATTGGGCATGATGAATATGTCCGAGGGCGAGATAATCGAACTCAGGTACAATATTCGATACATCCAGCGACTCCATTCCACCGATAGCGTCTAGTTTATGTCCCGTGAAATCTAAATCGCCCGAGATGGTCAGGTGACCCATTAACACCTGAGGTTTCCGTTGTGGATTAAGTTCGTGCATACGATGGCAAAGACCTTCATAAAAGGCAAGTATACGATTGTGAGAATCGGTCACCTTGGGGAAGTTCTGCTCGTAGGCAAAAGGAATGGCACCTATCAAAGCAAGCGTTTCTCCGTTAGAATTGGTGATGGGAATGATATGTTGGTCGTAATCGGCAGAGCGATCATCGAGTGTATGAATGGAGGTGATGATATGCACATTGGCAAGTCTCCATAGGTCGCTTCCGATACTGACACGTTGGGCACTATCGTGGTTGCCAGAAATGATGATAATTTTCATCTGAGGCGCAGCGTTGTGTAATTGCAGGATGCTTGAGTGGAATAACTTCTGTGCGAGAACGGAAGGATTGGAAGTCTCGTAGATATCCCCACTGATAAGAAGCGCGTCTGGTCGTTGCTCCTGTACGATGGAGTAGAGTTGCTGAAGAAAGGCTTCATGATTAGGGGTTAGTTCCTGATTATATAGGACTTTCCCCAAATGCCAATCGCTAGTATGTATTATCTTCATAATCAAATTATTTTCAAACTATATATAGAGACTTATGATAAGTTATCACGGCTCCTTTTTATGGAATCTTTAACAGAAATATAATCGCTCTTTATTTTTCTAAGAACACTTTCTTTCCAGCCCAATATATTGTATTGAAGGAAGAAATTAACGAAAAAGTCAATTTCGGAATTCTTGATATCACTTTTCTTAAAAATGATCACGCACATATTCTTTTTTTCCTTTGTTTGTATTTCCAAGCACTTGGGGTAGGATTCTAAAATAAGAGAATAATCGGCAATTGGCAGGGAAACCCTATTCTCAAAATCATCACTATCCAGGTATTTTATAAAGATGGAATCGTTGTTAATCTCTATATCGTAGATAAACTTCCCAATGGAAAATTCCATTAATTTGTGGAATCTAGTATAACTGCTATAGAAATACATGCAGTTTGCAACTAGCACTGCAGGAAGCGCAATAATACATGATAAGGAATTATCGTGCATATTAATTATATTTAGGTAATAGAGTAATAGGAATAACAAGTAAGTTATGATGGAGAAGAATGAAGGGATAATCCAAAAGGGTCGATTATTCTCCATGAACCATTTTTTGCGTTCACTAAAATACACTTTTTCAACAGAGTATCTCCGTTTTGCTTTAATACTATCCATCATTTTCCGCTTCAGATACCGAATAGAAGATTTATTCCCTTTATTGTCAAGCAAGGTAACACTTATTGAGCACTTTTCAAAATTCTTTTCGGGGAAAAAAGGAAGATAATACATTGTTTAACTTCTTTGAAGTTAGTATTTGTGAATAATTACGCACTAATATATTTTCATTATTTAAAATTTTTTAAGAATTTTGCACTGATAAATTAAAATGTAGGTTTATGAGTGTAATTTTACTTAGAACAAAATGGTTAGCGACACTCCTTTTGTCGCTTTTATTAATCGGAACAAACAATGTAAGTGCGGCAACACGATCCATCACATTGGATTCAACGTTTGCGAAGTGCAATGTTACTTGCAATCCTAATTGGACTAAAACTAACAGTCTGGATTCTATCAATGTTGGAAAACGATTGAATTTCTTCGACATGTTTGATGGCTTGCGTTATGTATCAACAATCAGTGTACGATTACCAGAAGGTGACCGAATTGCACAATTTGAACTAGATGGCAGTGTGGATTTCCACATGCCAGATAGCAATATTGTCCTTTCTGTTAAGAATCCAGTCTATGAAATTATGTATGATTCAATTTACATAGACAACTTTACTGGTTATAATAATCCCATTTCTGCTGAGGCTGGAACTATCGTTAATGTAATGTTTAGAGGGGGTATTACACCTGGTGGTAGATGGGAAATGGTTGAGGATCAATGGTATCTTCTAGATGATGTTACGGTAAATGATTCAATAGCCTCTTTTGTGATGCCATATGGTTATACAATCGTGACGGCAGCACAGACAACAGATCTTTTCATCGGTAAGTATATTGAGTGTGAAGGTGGAACAGTTCGTCATCCTGAACATGGTAATGCTGGAGATACCATCTGGTTCAACGTTTGTCCAGATAAAGGGTATTACATCAAGGAAATCTCTGTGCCAGGTTCTAAAGATTTTGAAATTTTGGATGATACAACCTACCGCTTTGTAATGAGGCCAGGTCATGATGAATGGATTAATGTCTGTTTCGAAAAAACTCCAATCTATCACTCCATTACTTTGGATTCAACCTTTACAAAGTGCAATGTTACACTCAATCAAAATTGGCAGAATAACAGTAAGGGATTGGATTCCATTCTTGTAGGAGAACAATTGGAATTCATGTATATGTTCAGAGGTTTGAACCCTGAGACAACATTGAGTATCTATGAGAAAAACGGAGGACTTATTTATCAACATAGACTAGTTGATAGTGTGAAATTCTTCATGCCAGACAGCAACGTCATCTTCTCTATTTTGAATCCTACCTACGAGATTATTTATGATTCAACTTATATAGATAACTTTAGTCCTTTCAGCTATCCAATATCAGCGGAGGCAGGTACTACGGTGAAGATTCTTTATGAGGGCGACATCATCGCGAGAGTCTCTAGCGAAAGATGGGATGGCAGCTGGATGACGATGAACAACACTGAAAGCGGATGGGAAAGAAACAATACATGGAGTGTCTCCTTCACAATGCCATTTGCCAATGTTTTGGTGGGTGCTGCTCAATCGACGAATCTTCCGATATACAAGCAGATTAACTGCGGAGAGGGTCAGATCAATTGTCCTCAGGAGGTTGGAAACGCACGTGATACCATCTGGTTTAGCGTACACCCTGCAGCAGGCTATACCGTACAGAGTGTTAATGTGACGGGTGGCAACCGGTTCCAATCATGGGACGACACCACCTATATGTTTGTGATGGTGGAAGACAAATCGGCAACAATCAACGTATGTTTCGAGCCTATATCTACCTATCATTCCATCACAGTTGATCCTTCATGTAGTGATAAGATGGGTGAGAATGGAACAATCTATTTGATTGGTGACGGTGCAATCAAATATTACAATATAAACACACAATCCAAGA